>Ga0207422_1000189_pt1 | contig 240719 bp, 199 predicted proteins | sample MarCyaLeptolynsp_FD_187757 | JGI IMG/M metagenome (GOLD analysis project Ga0207422, IMG submission 187757) | Marine cyanobacterial communities from Panama - species 1 Leptolyngbya sp. (SPAdes) | ecosystem: Environmental > Aquatic > Marine > Unclassified | place: Panama: Panama City | collected... | reverse complement strand
CCCCCCCGACCCCCGCCGCAAGATGTGGGAGGATCTGAAGATGGTCCTCGAGCGGCTGGACCTGCCGGTGCCGTCACGCTGAGGCTCCCAAGAGCCGGATCGGGACTCGCCCGAATCTTGCCCGATTCTCATCAAGGCAGGGAATAGCCACAGTAATTTTTTGATTGGCCTTGCAACAGGGCATTCGATCGACGCGAATACCCTGGTGTCCGGGACGGCTCGGGCACAAACAAGACCCCCACGAGACCCGGTGATTGAGCACACGATGTTCGTCACCGGGTTTTTCTATTTCGCCTATCAGCCGCCGGAGCTATCGGGCGTTGGCGCGGGTTCATCTTCCGCCTCGTCTTCCATCGCCGGCTCGAATGCGAACCGTGTGTCGTCGGGCAGCAGTTCCAGTTCGGTGATGATCCAGGTCGGAGCGGCCTCGCCCCAGGTCACGTCGAATGTAAATCGCACCGGCTGGCCGACCTGTAGCGAGTCGATCTCGATGCCCTCGGCCACCCTTGGGAAATCCATGGGGTGGCTGTTCATACCCACGACCTCGCCTTGGCCGTTGACGAAGTTCGGGATGGCCTCGTGGTGGATCTTGAATGTGTTGGCAGGACTCTTCGGATCCTCCACCATCGCCACACGGCCTTGTGTGGTGTAGCGCGCGTCGGGCGCGGGCTCGCTTTCACCGCAGGAAACCAGGCCGAGGCAAACAACAACAAGGCCCGCTGCGAGGAGCGGGCCGTTTCGGAGTGCATTCTTCATGCACAAACTTTAGGGGCGATTCTCAGCCCTTGGCGGGCTCGATCTTGAGGCAACTCTCCACCGACTTCATGTCGGCGGCGAGGTGCGGCACGTAGGTCATGGTGAAGCTCTCGCCCTCGCGGACCTGGCCACCCTTGCCGCACTTCTCGCGGGCGTACCAGTCGCGGCCACCGCGGACGTAGACGCGCATGTTCTGACGGCGGCGTTCCTGGGCGCGGCGCAGGCCGCGCTGGATGCCGGGATCCTGCTTCATAAGCCGGCCGATCGTGAGCTTGCCGGCGCGGCTGCGCGGCACGGCGGTAATAGTGCAGGTGACTTTCGCGCCCGTTTCAAGGCTGTCGATGGTGTTGGCCATGGCAAGAATTCCCAGCGTTTGAGACCGAGTTGCCCGCAGCGCCGGAGCCCAGTTGGGATTCCGCAGCGGGGCCTAGATGGTAGCTCGATTGTCGATTGTGTCCAATCAGTGCAGACGGTTGCGCCGGCTGTCGGTTTCCGCCATGCGAGGCCATACGATTGCGCATGAGCGATCCTGCCGCCCCCACACCGCCCGCTTTCGACCCCAATGCGCCGCACCAGGCCAAGCCTAAACTGCGCCAGATAAAGGGATTTCCCTCTCAAATCCAGGGCAAGCCCGCGATGGGTGTAGCCGACGCCCGGCAGATTAGCCGCAAGGTGGTCTTCACCTCACCAGCCGCCCAGCAGATCCTCCCCCTGATGGACGGCACACGGACGCTCGACGAGATCGTGGATCAGGTCGGCCAGGGCCTCGAACGCCGGAGCGTGGAGTTGCTGGTGGCCCAGCTCGACGACGCCGCCCTGTTGCACGGCCCGAAGTTCGACGCGGTGTGGGACGACTTTACGAGGACGTTCGATAGCACCGACTCCCTGCCGCCCTCCAACTCGGCCGACTACGCCGAGGCGCTGGTCAAGAAGAAGTACGGGGAAGAAAACGAGCCCACGGAAGAGCAACTGGCGAAGGAGGCCCCAGAGGCCCTGCGCGAGCATCTCGACCAGCTCATCGACGAGGCTCTGAAAGACGACGAGAAGCCGAGCTTCGATGCCCTGCCCCCCGGCGTCGTCGTGCCGGCGATCGACTACGCCCGTGGCGGGCTGGTCTTCGCCAAGGCCTATGGCCGGATGCGTGTGGTCGATCGTCCGGACCGTGTCCTCATCCTGGGGCCCAATCACTACGGCCGCTCATCGGGCGTTGCTGGCTGCGACAAGGGCTTCCAGAGCCCCTTTGGCGAGTGCCCGCTGGACACCGATCTGGCTGATAAATTGCGCAAATCCCTTGGCGACAAGCTTTTTGAGCACCGCTACGACCATGAGCGCGAGCACAGCATCGAGCTTCAGATGCCGTGGATCCAGCACGTCTTCGGCAAGGACGAGAATGGGAATTACCCTAAGGTCTTCGCGGCTCTGGTCCACGATGCGGCGGCCAACAACGGCGAGAGCTACGACGGCAACGGCGTGGCAATACAGCCGTTCGTCGATGCCGTTAGAGAGGCCTTGGCAGATCTCGGCGGCACGACCTTGGTTGTGACGAGCTTCGACCTGAGCCACTTCGGGCCGATGTTCGGCGATCAGGTGCAGCTGTTGGGCGACGCCCAGGAGTCCCAACAGGCAAGGAACAGGGTGGTCCAGCACGACCGAGACATGCTCGAACTGCTCGCCCAGGGCAAGCCCGAAGAAATGGTGGCCTCCATGGCCTGGCAGCAGAACCCAACGCGGTGGTCCTCGACCGGGCCGATCGTGGCGGGCATGGGTATCACAGCACCCAGCACCACCCGGGTGCTGCACTACCAGGGCGCGATCGACCAGAATGGGCACATGCTGGTGTCGATGGTCGCGGGCGTGATCGAGTCGGCTTGATCGAATCCGTTGGCAGATAAGGACAATCCCGGGTCTTGTGGTGTGGCGGCGGAAAACGTCACCAAGCTGTAACGGCCCGGCAGCATTGGGCAACTGTCCGGCTTGTGGGTCGTATGGACGGGTCGTGTGGGGCTCGCGGGCGTGGCCGATCGGCCGCATTTGCCCGCAAGTGGAGTACGATGGGCCCCTCCGGGTCGTGCGAGCGGCCGGGGCATTCGGATGGGTCGGTGGTGGCCCCGGTTCGGTTTCAGTAAATAAGGAAGGCTTCAACCATGGCGACATCGAACGCGTGCTGGGGCATCGAGGTGGGCGCGGGCGGTATCAAGGCCGTCAAGCTGGTGCTCGACGGCGAGGGCGTGCGGGTTGACGAGTTCGTGAACATGCCCCACAAGCGGGTGCTGTCCACGCCGGAGCTCAACCAGGACGACGCTATCCGGCTGGCACTCGGCGCCTTTGTCAATCAGTACGACCTGAGCAAGGCGCGCATTGCCGTCAGCGTGCCGGGGCACGCGGCGTTCGCCCGCTTTGCCAAGCTGCCGCCGGTGGAGCCCAAGCAGATCCCCAAGATCGTGCGATTCGAGGCCGAGCAGCAGATCCCCTTCTCGCTCGAAGAAGTCGAGTGGGACTTCCAGACGTTCCGCTCGCCCGACTCGCCCGATGTCGAGGTGGGCATCTTCGCGGCAACCAAAGAACGCATCCGCCAGCAGCTCCAGCTCTACGATGACTTCGGCATGGTGCCCGACATCGTGACGCTTAGCCCCATCGCCGCGTACAACGCGATGGCGTACGACCTGGTGTTCGGCGAGCGCACGCCCGGCACGGTGATCGTCGACGTGGGCACGACGTCAACCGACCTGATCATCGCCGAGGCCGGCCGCGTGTGGGTGCGCACCTTTCCGCTGGGCGGGCACAACTTCACGCAGGAGATCGTTGACAAGTTCAGCGTGACCTATCCAAAGGCCGAGAAGATCAAGCGCGAGGTTCACAAGAGCAAGAGCGCTCGCCACGTGCTCCAGGCGTTGCGGCCGATCTTCAGCGATCTTGGCCAGGAGATCCAGCGTTCGATCGGTTACTACCAGTCGCTGCACAGTGATTCGGACCTTCAGCGCGTCATCGGCCTTGGCTCGACCTTCGAGCTTCAGGGCATCCGCAAGGCGCTCCAGCAGCAGGTGCAGCTGACGGTGTACACCGTCGAGGAGTTCAAGCGGGCGAAGTTCGAGGGAGCCGACGAGGCGAGCCTTGGGCAGAACGCCGGACAGCTCATGACCGCGTACGGCTTGGCATTGCAGGGGCTGGAGTACGCGACGCTCGAAGCGAATCTGATGCCCGCCGCCGTTGTGCGCGAGGCCGTGTGGCGTCGTAAGACGCCTTGGTTCGCGGCGGCCGCGGCGCTTGGTCTCGTGGCCGGCGGCGCGATGTTCATTCGCCCGTTCCTGGATCAGGCTGCGGTCGACGCGGAGAGTCAGCCGTCGATCATCCAGCAGGTACTCACGCGGGGTCAGTCGCTCAAGAGCGAGGCATCGGACGTGACCGGCTCGCAGGCGATCGATCGCACGTTGTCCAATCTTGTTGAGCTGGCGGGCGGCCGCGACGTGTATCCGCACATAGTGAACGACATCGGGCTCATGCTCGAGCGTGCCGAAGTGATCGCGTCGGGCGATGCGGGTGTGACGCTCGAGTCGCCGGCGATCCACGTGCTCAGCCTTTCGACGAGCTACATGGGCCCCGCCGCACCGCCCGATCCGAATGACTTTTCTGGCGGCCTTTCGTCGGGCAGCGGAGAGGCTCGCCCCGAAAGGCCGCAAATCACGGTGAAGCTCGCGGGCTGGACCGACCATCCCAACGCGAGCGACTTCATCGTGAATTCGATGGATCGCTGGTTGCGCAGCAACCAGGAGCGCGAGGGCGTGCCGTACAAGCTGGTGATGCCCCGGGACGCATCGTGGAAGATTACCGACGAGTTCAAGTCGACCGCCGACGGCAGCGGGGGTGAGGGCGGAGGCGTGGTCACGCCGCAAGTCGAACGGACTGCCGAGCCTCGCAGGCCCGATCGCGGGCCAAGACGGAGCCCCAGCCGCCCGGGACAGGTGACCGCCCCGACGGAGGTTGGCAGTGGTGATCCGGCTGGCCCGCCGATGCCCGCGGACCGGCGTCCGGGTGTGGGTGATCGTCAGCAGCCCGGTGAGTCGTCGGCGTTGACGATGAACTACCCGATCCCGCGTCCGGACCAGAGTGTTCCCGAGGGCGCGACGCGATCATTCTTCGAGCTCACTTGGGTGGTCGAGCTTATCGACGAACAGGAGGGTGGCAACCAATGAAGAAGATGACCACATTCATCAAGAAGCGCTGGCCGCTGATCCTGAGCGTCGTGGTGATCCTTGTCGCACTCCCGGTGGCCTGGGTGATGAGCGGAAAGCTCAACACCAAGCTCAAGGATGGGCAGGAACAGAAGGCCAACGCCTTGTACACCCAGCTCGACGGATTGAAGGTGAACTACGAGCTGCTGGCTCCGGTCGAAGGCATGGAGGCCGTGAGCGAGCGCGGACGGATGCCCCATCCCAAGCTCACCGAGTTCTTCCGTGAGCAGCAGCAAGCTCAAGGCGAGCGTCTGACCGAGGCGACCCAGGAGATCATCAAGTTCAACAGCAAGAACCGCGGGACGTTGGTCGACGGCCTGTTCCCCAAGCAGCCCGAAGACAATTCGGAAGCCCAGTTGCTCCGCCTGCGCCTGCAGGGGATGTTGATCCCAGACGGGGGGCAGTCGGCCTACGAGCGACTGTTGGCTGATATCAACGCGACGACTCCCCCCGATTCCCAGAGCGTGCTCGACCAGCTCAACGATACGGCCGCCCGACTGCGAGAGCGTGAGGCGGCGCAGACCGGCGCGGCTGAGTTGGATGCGGAAGAACTCGAGATCATGACCCGGGAGCTGACTGCCCAGCGCGTGAGCCTTTACGCCAGGCCCGCGCAGGAACACTCGATCTACATGTCGCTCGAGCAATTCCCCGTCGGCTCGCCTTTCCGAGTGGCGCCGTCGTTCCCAAGGCAGGCCCAGTCAGATGCGCCCGACCATGCGTGGACGTTCTTGTGGCAATACGACTACTGGCTGGCAGAAGATCTCATGGGTTTCCTGAAGATCGCAAACACGCGAAACAACTCGCTGCTGCCGATCGTCGATGCGCCCATCAAGCGAGTACTCGAGATCGACGGGAGGCCGCTGGACACCGACCGTCTCGGTGGGCGTGATCAGTACGCCGGGGCTCTCGATCCGGGGCCCGACCCGTCGGCGCAGGTGTTCGAGCCGAGGTACTTCGCGTCGCCCTCGGGTCGTGAAGCGGACTGGCTTAACCAGCTCTATGACATCCGACGCGCGAAGATGTCGCTTGTGGTCGACTCGGCCCGCATCCCGAAGATCCTCGATGCGACGGCGCAGCAGAACCTGATCACGGTGGTGGACCTGGATATCTCGCCGGTGGACGTGTGGGCTGATCTGGAGCGGGGCTACTACTACGGCCAGGACCACGTGGTGCGTCTGGACATCGAATTGGAGTTGATCTATCTGCGTGCGTGGACGGCGCCGCTGATGCCCAACATCGTCAGCCAGGAGCTTGGGTTGCCTCCGCATCCCGAACCCGGTGCGGACGAGGATGGCTTTGGTGAAGATCCGGGGATTGGCTAAGGGCCGTCAAGAAGGGAGCATGCGATGAAGCTCAAGGGTGTCGGCTTCTTTGAGGCCCATATCGAGAAGTTGTTACTTGGATTGATGGTGACGATCGCCGCGGGCGTTGTGGTGATGCAGTTCGCCTTCAGCCCCAACGAGGTGACGGTGCGCAACGAGACGCTGCAACCAGCACGGGCGTTCGATCCAGTCAAGCGGCGAGCGGAGGAGTTGGACGCACAGATGAGTGCGACCAGACCGAACGTCTCCGGCGGAGCGATTCGTGCGGAAGATGATGGGCGTTTGGTTCTTGAGGGTGATCGCTCCGCAGCGCTCGCGGGCTTGGAGGATCGCGTGAAGGCCGGGGTGTCGCCGCGCTCCGAGATCGCGGCCCTTGGCTCACCGTCGGTCGTAGACGAGGCATTGCTCGAGGGTGAAGCCGACGATATCGAGTATGCCGTTGTGACTCCGCCCGCGCCCAGCAGGCCGGCGGTCGCGTCCTATGCCGGCACGCTCGATCCGAGCGAGCTTACCGGCAACGAAGCGCTCGCCGCGGTTGTCGGCCCAGCCCAGCCATTCGATATCGCCACGGTGAGCGTCGAGGTGACCTACGCCGGCACCGAACTCGAAGAGATGTTCCGCGCCGGCGGCCAGGGCGATCTTCGCGCGTTGCCGTTCAACTGGACGCGCTCGGTCGAGGCCCTGGGGCTTCAGCTCGAGCGTCAGGAGCGCCATGCCGATGGTTCGTGGGGTACGAGCACCTTCATCAACGGCTTGCCGGGCGAGGAGACCATCGTCGATGTACTCCAGGACGAGGCGGCCCAGGGCACGCTCAGTCGAGACCAACTCGCCGCCGATGCCCGCCGGGCCTATGAGGAGGCCATCGATTACCGACGTCCCCTCTCGCTGCGCACCATCGCCGGCCCGCAGTGGAAGCCGCCCACGGTCGTGCACCAGGAGTTGGCCGCTCGTGGCGGGCCCGACAATCAGAACGAAGCGCAGCGCAGGCTGAGCCAGATCGCGTCCGAGCGGCGTCAAGAAGAGTCCCTCCAGTCACGGATCGACGATGCCAGCCGCGGATCGGAAGGCGGCCGTCGCGGGCCGCGCAGCCCGGGAGGGGATGCCGATCAACCGGATGAGGGCCGTCGTACGCAACAGCTGCGTCGGCAGCTCGAGCAGGTCCAGGAGCGCATCGAGTCTCTGAAGGCGGACGTGGTAGCGCTGGGTTACGACCCGGACACCGGCGACCCCCTCGAGGTTGCCGGCTTCGAGGACACCACGGTCGACGCTCGCTTGCTGGAAGATGACCAGGCACGGTTGTGGGCGCACGACGCTACGGCCGAGCCCGGCAAGGCGTACCGCTATCGCGCCCGGCTGGTCATCAACAACCCCATGTATGGCCGTGAGCCGGTGCTGATCGAGTCTCAGCACGCGCAGGCCGCCTCACCCATCACGCTCAGCGAGCCCTCGGAGTGGAGCGATCCGGTGGTCGTGGCGCCCAAGACGGCGTTCTTCCTGACCAACGCGAGCGAAGGGCGTGATGGCGCTCTGGGCCCGAGCGAGCCGAGCGCGAGTGTCGAGGTGTACACCTTCTACTACGGCTACTACAGGCGAAGCTCCGTCACGCTTCGACCGGGTGACATGGTGATCGCCGAGGCCGATATGCCCGACGACCTGCGGTTGCCCGTTCTCGCGATGGCCGAGGACGATCGGGACCCGGCACTTCCGCCTGCGGGGCGCGACGGCGGGGTCATCGGCACGAACCCGGGCCGTCCGGGCGATGGCGATCAAGAGGAAGACGAGGGTGAGCCCGTGCCGACCAAGGTGCCCGCCACCATGCCGGTGTACCTGGTCGACGTGACTTCCGAGCCGATGCAGGCCGAGGGGTTGGGCGGGGGCACCAGCAGGGCCGTGGCGTACTTCTCCCAGGTCGAGGGCCAGGGTCTGATGCGCCGGGTTGCGACCATGGATAAGCAGGGCGTGCTGTTCCAGATGCTGTCCCGATCGGCCGACGAGGGCCGGAATCAGGGTCAGCCGCGCGAATCTCTTGTGCAACCGAGGGAACCCCAAGGGCGTGACGAACAAGCCGATCGCGGCCCGGCTGGCCCAAGTGGTGGTGGTAAGGGCGGCGGCAGTGGCGGTGGTGGTGGCTAACGCCTCTCGAACCTCAGTTTACTTCGATTGAGACCCGACCGGCCGGCCAGAAACTGGCCGGTTTTTTTGATGCCCTAGATTGACGACAAGCTGGGGGCTGTTATCATCTCTACCGCTCTGGACGGCCCGCAAGCCGTCCAAACGGGCTGGTCTCGACGGGCGGATGCCCTGATCAGACCGACGCTCTTTGACAACCGGCACGGATCAAAACGTCGTCCCGCACACATGGGCACGGCCGAGAGCGATGGTACTTGGTTTTCCAGGAAGCGGAGCTTAGAGCGGTGTGTTGTGGAGTGCGGGGCTGGCGGGTAGCAAGAAGAATCGAGCGAGCGCCGCCAGGCGGAGGACGCAAGTCCGAAGGCTGGCCGGTGTGCGAATCGTCGCAAGGCGGTTCAATCACATGTGAGAAAAGGTGCGTTTGAGCCAATCTGGAGTCGTTCGTGGCAACAGGTTGGTGTGATCAAGCGACTAAGGGCGCACGGTGGATGTCTTGGCGTCAAGAGGCGATGAAGGACGTTGGAACCTGCGATAAGCCATGGGGAGCTGGTAACCGAGCTGTGATCCATGGATTTCCGAATGGGGAAACCCACTCTGTTTACAGAGTACCGCACACTGAATGCATAGGTGTGCGGAGTGAACCCAGGGAACTGAAACATCTCAGTACCTGGAGGAAAGGAAATCAACCGAGACTCCGTAAGTAGCGGCGAGCGAAAGCGGATAAGGCTGAATGAACACGTTGGAATGCGTGGCCGAAGAAGGTGAAAGCCCTGTAGTTGTGCCGTTTAGCCATAGAGTAGCGTCGGGCTCGTGAAACCCGGCGTGAACATGGGGGGTCCACCCTCCAAGGCTAAGTACTCCTTGACGACCGATAGTGGACCAGTAAGGTGACTGAACGATGAAAAGCACCCCTATGAGGGGAGTGAAATAGCACCTGAAACCGTGCGCTTACAAGCGGTGGGAGCCCTTCGGGGTGACCGCGTGCTTTTTGCATAATGAGCTCGGGAGTTAGCCTCCGTGGCGAGCCTAAGGCCTATCGGGCCGGAGGCGGAGCGAAAGCGAGTCTGAATAGGGCGTGCAGTCGCTGGGGCTAGACGCGAAACCCGTGTGATCTACCCATGGCCAGGGTGAAGGAGGGGTAAGACCCTCTGGAGGCCCGAACCCATATTCGTTGAAAAGAATTGGGATGAGCTGTGGGGAGGAGTTAAAGTCTAATCAAACCGGGAAATAGCTCGTTCTCTCCGAAATAACTTTAGGGTTAGCCTCGAGATGCAAGCATTGGGGGTAGAGCTACTGGATGGGTGGTGGGCCCTCACGGGTACCCCACCCAACCAAACTCCGAATACCAATGCCCAAGCCTCGGGAGATAGACGGCGAGTGACAATATCCGTCGTCAAAAGGAGAACAATCCAGACCGCCGGCTAAGGTCCCAAATCGATGCTCAGTTAGGAAGGAAGTCGGATTGCCCTGACAGCCAGGATGTTGGCTTAGAAGCAGCCACCATTTAAAGAGTGCGTAATAGCTCACTGGTCGAGGAGTCCGGCGCCGAGAATGATTGGGGATAAGCATCGAGCCGAAGCCGCGGACACGCAAGTGTGGTAGGAGAGCGTTCCTGTCGGCGTTGAAGCCTGCCCGGAAGGGCCGGTGGAGCGTCAGGAAGTGAATATCCGAGCTTGAGTAACGATAAAGCAGGTGAGAATCCTGCTCGCCGAAAACCTAAGGTTTCCTGGGGAAGGTAAATCCTCCCAGGGTCAGTCGGGACCTAAGGCGAGGCCGAAAGGCGTAGTCGATGGACAGCTGGTTAATATTCCAGCACCCCGGATATGGTGCGGATCGAGAAAACCCTCTGCCTTATCAGATTGGTAGGCCATCTGGCCGTTGAGGGTGGAATCGGTTCCTAGAAAAGCCATGTCATTAACGGGCCCGTACCAAAACCGACACAGGTAGGTGGGGTGAAGAACCTCAGGCGCTCGAGAGAACGGTTGTGAAGGAACTCGGCAAAATGACCCCGTACGTTCGCAAGAAGGGGGCCCTACCCGTAAGGGAGGGCGCAGAGAAAAGGCCCTAGCGACTGTTTACCAAAAACACAGCTCTGTGCCAACTCGCAAGAGGATGTATACAGAGTGACACTTGCCCAATGCCGGAATGTCACGGAAGTGGGTTAGCTTCGGCGAAGCTCACGACCCAAGCACCGGTCAATGGCGGCCGTAACTATGACGGTCCTAAGGTAGCGAAGTTCCTTGTCGGGTAAGTTCCGACGCGCATGAATAGTGTAACGACTTGGGCACTGTCTCCACAACCGACTCGGTGAAATAGTAGTGGCGGTGAAGATGCCGCCTACCCGCGGCAAGACGGAAAGACCCCGTGGACCTTTACTGTAGGCTTTTATTGGTCACGAGCGATCATTGCGTAGGATAGGTGGGAGGCTTTGAAGCCGGCGTTTAGGCGTTGGTGGAGCCATTGGTGAAATACCACCCTTTGTTTGTTTGTGGCCTAACCCCGATTCCCATGAAGCTGGGCGGGGGACAGTGAGTGCTTGTCAGTTTGACTGGGGCGGTCTCCTCCTAAAGAGTAACGGAGGAGCGCATAAGGTTGGCTCAGCGCGGATGGAAACCGCGCATCGAGTGTAAAGGCACAAGCCAGCTTTACTGCGAGGCCGACGGGCCGAGCAGTTGCGAAAGCAGGCCTTAGTGATCCTGCGGTCCCGTGTGGAAGGGCCGTAGCTCATCGGATAAAAGGTACCCCGGGGATAACAGGCTGATCGCTCCCGAGCGTCCATAGCGGCGGAGCGGTTTGGCACCTCGATGTCGGCTCATCGCATCCTGGGGCTGAAGGCGGTCCCAAGGGTTAGGCTGTTCGCCTATTAAAGCGGTACGCGAGCTGGGTTCAGACCGGCGTGAGCCAGGTCGGTCCCTATCTGTCGTGGGCGTTCCAAGTTTGAGAGGAGTCATCCTTAGTACGAGAGGATTAGGATGGACACACCCCTGGTGATCCAGTTGGCCCGCTCGGGCCACCGCTGGGTAGCTACGTGTGGCAGGGATAACCGCTGAAAGCATCTAAGCGGGAAGCCCCCCTCAAGATGAGACTTGGTCGCTTTAGCGTGAGACCCCTTGTAGACTACAAGGTTGATAGGCCACAAGTGTAAGGGTAGAAATATCCTCAGCTGAGTGGTACTAACGGTCGAAAGCTTGATCGCACCAACCCATTGCCGCGATTCCCGGATGTGTTCTTGGAATCGCAGCATCAGCACTCGCTCGAGTGCTTCGAGTAACCCTCGAAAATCAGGAATATCGTTGTTCAGTGAACACGGTCTTCCGTCTGTCACCGACTTCGGTGACGCCAGTAGACGTTTGATCCGGCCGGACTTGCTTCGGCAAGTACTTGTGCCGGGTGGCCGAAAGGCTGCTCGTGCATTTTCGGCGACCATAGGTCAGGGGTCACACCTGTTCCCATCCCGAACACAGCAGTTAAGCCCTGGCCGCCGATGATACTGCACTGCGGGAAAGTAGGTCATCGCCGTACTTGAGCCCTCGATGGTAATTCATCGGGGGCTCTTTCTATTTGTGTAGATCGATGATGGGCGTTGGGCCGTGGGGGAAGACGGTTGCTTTTCCTCCACGCTGCCGGTGCTCGATACGATTGCTCATGGCCGGCCTTGGGCGCATGTTTGATGCCAATGTGAACCGTGCGTGCGAGGGGCTGCGCACGCTCGAGGATCTGGCGCGGTTCCTGCTCGACGATGCTGAGTTGGCACGGCGGGCCAAGCACGCGCGGCACGTGGTACGGGCCGCAGCGTCGGCGGTTGGCGAGCGAGGGCTCGTGGCGTGGCGGGATACGCCCGGGGATGTTGGCACGAGTATCTCGACTCCTCACGAAGCGATTCGTGCAAACGCGGGTGTGCTGGCCGTGGCGGCGGGCAACCGGGTTGCGGAGGCGCTTCGGTCGTGCGAGGAGGCCGCCAAGGCGCTGGGGCTGGATGCCCAGTCGTTCGAGGCAGCTCGGTACCAGGCGTACGAGATCCAAAAGCGGCTGGTGATGGCGCTTGGATCTGGTGAGAGTCCCCGCTGGCCGGTCTGCGTTCTGATCACGGCGGAGTTGTGCAGGCTGCCCTGGGAGGAAGTAGCCGAGGCGGCATGCCGGGGTGGGGCCGGGTGCTTGCAGCTTCGTGAGAAGGGACTGGAAGATAAGGCGTTGCTCGCCCGGGCACGGCGGTTGGTCGAGATCGCGCGACCACAAGGTGTTGCTGTGATCGTGAACGATCGGTTGGATATCGCGCTGTTGAGCGGGGCGGGGGGAGTCCACGTTGGTCAGGGCGATCTGAGTGTGGCCGAGATTCGCAAAGTTGCCGGTGATCGGCTGCATGTGGGTGTGTCGTGCTCGACGCTGGAGCAGGCGAGGCAGGCGGCCAGAGACGGGGCCGACTATCTGGGGCTCGGGCCGATGTTCGACTCGGGGACCAAACCCAAAGACAGCTTGAGCGGGCCGTCCCTGATCGAGGCCGTGGCGGCGGATCCGCTGGCTGGGAAGTTGCCACATGTGGCTATTAGCGGAATCACCACTCGCAACATCGGCGGGCTGGTGAGCAACGGCTGCATGGGAGTGGCGGTGTGTGGCGCGGTGTGCGGCGCCGAAGACCCTGAGGCCGCGACGCGTGGGCTGGTCGAGGCGGTGCGCGGGACGGGGTCGCGGGCCTCCGTGGCTTCATGAGCTAGACTGGCGCATGGCGATCTCATTCCAGGAACGCGTGCTGAGCAATGGCATCCGGTTGATTGGCGAGGTGGACCCCCAAGCCCACAGCGCGGCGGCGGGCTTCTTCGTGCGCACTGGGGCGCGAGATGAGCCGGCCGAAGCGATGGGCGTGAGCCACTTCCTTGAGCACATGATGTTCAAGGGGACGAGGGACTTGTCGGCCGAGGCGCTCAACGTCGCGATGGACGACCTTGGCGCGAGCAACAACGCGTACACGTCGAGCGAGCTGACTTGTTTTTATGCGCACACGCTGCCCGAGATGTTGCCCGACGCGGCCAAGCTGCTTGGGCGGATGATGCGACCAGCGCTGCGCGAGGACGATTTCGAGACCGAGCGTGGCGTGATCCTCGAAGAGATCGCGATGTACGACGACAACCCGTTCTGGGTGCTGCTCGAGGCGGCCAGCGAGCGGCACTACAAGGGCCACCCATTAGGGCATCGCGTGCTGGGGACGAAGGAGGTCATCTCGCACATTCCCGTGTCGACGATGCGCGATTACTTCAACGGGCGATACACGGCCGAGGCAACGGTGGTGGCACTGGCTGGGGCGCTCGACATGAACGAGATTGCGGGCGTGCTCGAGGGGCTCGACGAGCCCTGGACGCACGGCGATCCGCCGCCGCGAGCGCCCGCGCCCGACAGTGGCGGCGGTCGATTCGAGCTCAGGCGCGAGAGCGTGTCGCGCGGGTACACCATCGCGTTATGGCCGGCGCCGCCGTTGCAGGATGAACTGCGGCATGCGGCGCGGCTACTAGCGCAGGTGCTGGGGGCGCCGGGCAACAGCCGGCTGCACTGGGCGCTGGTGGAGCCCGGACTGGCCGACGAGGCGGCGGCCTCGTATATGGGCCAGGACGGTGCTGGCGAGTTCATCGTGTACGCCAGCGGCGATCCCGCCAAGCTGGGGCAAATCGAGGAAGTCATCGCGGGCGAGTTGGCCCGGGTGATCGATGAACTGAGTGAAAACGACCTGATGCGTCTGCGTGCCAAGGCGGCCACCGCGGTGACGGTGGGGGGTGAGCGGCCTTCGGATCGAATGCAGCGGTTGGGGGCGCGGTGGACGTTGCTGCACGACTACCAGCCGCTCGAGCAGGAACTCCAGCAGGTGCGTTCGGTGACGCTCGATGACTTGCGCGAGGTCGCACGGCGATACCCACTCGTACCCACCACGACGGGCGTACTCATGCCGGCGTGAGATTGGGGGGCGCTCAAGCGGCGCGCTTGTCGTTGCCGGGCTCAAAGGTGCGCAGCGCGTCGCCGCCCGCTTTTTCGGCAGCTTCCATGGCGCGATAGGCGATGGCCAGCACCTGCTTGGGCTTGGTGAACACGTCGTAGGATGCGCCCTCGCAGCCGGTCAGGCCGGCGCTCGTGGTTAGACTCCCCTTGCTTCGGTAGGTATCTCGCCATTCCGAGAGGGTCGCCGTCAGCGTCGGTAGTGGTGAGGTGCACAGCAGGATGACCGTGGCATCGTCGAAGCTGCCTAGCTCGGCGTTATCGAGCTCGTCACAGGCTTCCTGGAGCGATTCGGTAATGTCGATTGCGGCGACGTCACCGGCTTCGAGACCCTCGTTCTCAATCAGCTTAGCGAAGCCGTCGAGGCGGACGACGGCGATACTCACTGGCGTGCGTTCGGCTTTGTTCTCTTCGTAGATCGATTCGAGGTGGCGTTCGATCGCGAGGCGCGTCTTGACGCCGGTGATCGGGTCGACAAGGTCTCCGTCGCGGATGACTGCCGAGACCGAGCCGTGGCTGAGGTTGTCTTGCTCGGTGGCTGGCTCGGATTGAAGCTCCTGAGCCTTCTTGAGCAGAGCTTCGGCATCGACGCTGTCGCCCGTGTCGAGCTCAAAGAGGCGTGAGACCTCCTTGGCTGCCATCGCGGTTTCCTTGAGAATCTCGTCGCAGGTAGCGTTGTCGAGGCCGAAGAAGCGCTGCGCCTGGTCGTACAGCCGGCTGAAGCACGCGGCCTTGTCTTCGTAGGTCAGGCACTGGTGGACAGAATTGCCCAGTGCCACGCAACTCACGACTTCCTTGAGTTCGTTTGGCGCCGCCGTGGGGCGCTCATGGAAGCGGATCGGTACGCTCAGCTCATCGGGAAGCTGCCACTTGCGGGCCAGTAGCGCGCCCACCTCGGGGTGCTGCATGTCGAAGGCACGCAGCTCGGCGGCGGCGAGGCGTCGGTGATCCGTGGCGGCGGTCAGGAGGACTTCCTCGTACGGGTCGCCCAGGGCCTGGAGCATCGCCATGATGCCGATGTCTTGTAACAATCCGCCGAGGAAGGCTTCGTCGGCGACCTCACGCGCGACGCGCTGAGCGATAATCTTGGAGGCGACCGCCGAGTAGATACCGCGGCGCCAGTAGTCGATCGGGTCGAAGCCCTCGGTGTAGGCGGCTTCCATCGCGGGTACGAGCGAGAAACCGAGGGCGAGGTTGCGCAACTCGCGCAAGCCTAGGACGACGAGCGCTTTGTCGATGGTCGCACACTTGGTGCGAAGCCCAAAGAAGCTGGAGTTCACGGTCTTGAGGATCTTGGCCGAGAGCCCCTGATCGAAGCGGATTGTCTCGGCCAACTCGTTGACAGTACAGTCGGGATCCTGGCTGAGTTCGAGGACGCGCACCGCCGTCGCGGGCAGCGACGGTAGTGATTCGCACGAGAGGATTTCCTCGATGGCGCAGGCGTCCATGGTCGCGTGTCCTTGGTCCCGGCCTTGTCTTAGACGGCCGGTTTGGTGAGTGTCCTTACTCACCCAGTTCGATGCGGTCGCCGAACACGGCTCCTGCCGCCGGTATCGGCCTTCCGAGCACCCACATCCAATAGGCGCAGAGGAAGGCCGCCGATCGTGTCCAAGTATCCTCGTTCGCCTCGGTTTGCGGACGTTGGGATTCGGTTATCGACCGGAGTGCTACAAGCGTGCGGCCGCGTACGGGCCAGGCGGGTCCGATGCCCGCAGGCTTGTCGGCCTCGAAGCGGCCCGCTTCGGGAAGGAAGTAGGCAACCGCTTGGGTTCCGATCTGGATCCTGGTCTCGAGCTCGGGTTTGTGCCCAGCTTCGTCGAGCAAGGCCCACTGGAAGCAGGTCAGCGACTCCATGTTGATCGCTTCGAGTGCCAGTAGCGTGGCCAGTTCGTCGAAGCTGCGCGGATGGGGTTCTCGGACGGGCAACGCGCGTTGCATCAGGTCGACGGCGAACATTGCCCGCCACAGGCTTGGCAGATCCTTGCGCAGCTGCCCGTGGGTGTGCGTCAGGTCCCATGCGGTGATGTTGGCCAGTTCGCGGCTGGCCTTTTCATAAAAGACGATGTGCCCACGCGCGAGCAACTCGAACCCGCCGGAGAAGGCCGACCGTTCTCGACGCGAGCCGCGCGCGAGACCTCGGATGAGCCCGTGTTCTCGGCACAGCAGCGTCGCGTGCTGGCTGGTCTCGCTCCACTCGCTGTGGCGGAGGCAGATGGCATTGTCATGGATCGGCGGCATGGTGATCGGCTGGCACGAGGCAATCGGGACGTGGTGCGAACAAAACACTACGCTTGCCCATGGACTGGTATGTTTTCGTCGACGACGTGGTGCTGCGCGAGCCAGAGCGCATCGTGACGCGGCACCGCCTGGACGAGAGCGACCAGTTCTTTCGAGATCACTTCCCGGGTCGGCCCGTCTTTCCGGGCGTCCTGGCCACGGAAGCGCTCGTGCAGGCCGGCCGGCTCTTGCTCGAAGGCCATGTCGAGGATGCCAAACGATGGGTACTCGGTTCGGCTCGGGCGGTGCGGTTCAGCAAGTTCCTGACGCCCGGCCAGTGGCTGGTGTGCGATGCCAAACTGCTGTCGGTGGCTCCTGAGGAGGCGAAGGTGGCTGTGACGGTCCTCGTGGGCCCGGACGCCGAGTGCGATGTCGCCGCGCTGGATGGCCTGCCCACGGCCGTCTCGGGCCGCCTGACGCTGCGTCCGAGCCGACTCGCGGCCGCGTGGAACCCCCGGGGCTCATAGCATCGAACACTCTTGGCGGGAGCGATCCCGCGGCGAACGGTGGGCACGATGGAGGCGCCATGACGCGAGACGAGATCCAGGCGAGGGTGCAGGAAGTACTGGCCGAGGTGCTGGGCATCGACGAGGACGAGGTGACCCCCAGGGCCACCCTGACCGGCGATCTCGGGGCCGAGTCGATCGACTTTCTGGACATCGTCTTCCGCCTCGAGCAGGCCTTCGACATCAAGATCGAGCAGGGCGAGTTGTTCCCCGAGAACCTCCAGCAGGACGCGACCTACGTGCAGGACGGCGTGCTGACCGAGGCCGGCCTGACGGCGCTGCGCGAGAAGCTACCCCACGCCGAGGTCGATGCCATCGCGGCCGACCCGAGGCTGGGTCGCGTGGGCGAGATCTTCACCGTCGACGCGATGACCAACTTCGTCGAGCGCAAGCTCGGCGCAGCGGCCTGAGGCGCGCTCGTGCGATGGCTGTGGATTGATCGCATTCTGACGATCGAGCCGGGAAGGCGGCTGGTGGCGTGCAAGACGGTGAGCCTGAGCGAGCCCCACCTGCACCAGCATTTTCCCGCGACGGACTCCGAGTTGGCAATGCCCGTGATGCCCGCGCCCTTGATCATCGAGGGCATGGCGCAGGCGGGTGGGTTGCTGGCTGGGCACGCGCGCGGGTTCAAGGACGATGTGGTGCTGGCGAAGCTGCGCAAAGCAGAATTGAGCTTCGAGGTCCAGCCCGGCGCGACGATCGAGTACGAGGCGGTGCTGGTGGCGATCGATGACGCCGGGGCCTCGATCGATGGCCTCGTGCGTGTGGACGACCCGGCTTGGGGTGAGCCACGAGAATTGGGCTCGATTGATCTGATGTTTGCGCACGTGCCGGCGGAGCGGGATTCGCTGTTGATCGCCGAGGCGTTTCGGACATTGGTGGCGGCGAGTGTGCGGGCTGGTGGTAAGGGTGTCGAGCAGATGGCCGACTAATCGGTCGACGTGGCGGCTTCGCGCAGCATGTCGATCGGGGCGTCGTGGCCGGTGAATGCCCGGAACTGGGCCGTGGCTTGCGTGACGAGAATGTCCAGGCCATCGATGATTCTCAGGCCACGCGCTGTCGCGGCTTGCACCAGCGGTGTCTCGCGTGGGTGGTAGACCGTCTCAACGATCGTCGCATCGCCAAAGTTATCGGCAGGGATTGGAGATTCGTCCGGCGCCGGTCCGCCAGCCATGCCGAGAGGTGTGCATTGCACGATCGCACGCATTGGCGGCAGGTCGTTGATCGATGCCACAAATGAGGCCTTGGCGACCTTCTCGGACAGATGTCGGCCGGTCTCGGTCGTACGGTTGTGGATGTGTACATGGGCACCGGCATCGCTGAGGGCGTGAGCGCAGCTTGAGGCCATGCCGCCCGCGCCCAGAATGAGCACTGCAGCACCGCCGAGGTCGATGCCGGTGCGTTGCAGGCATTCCACGACGGCCGGTCCGTCGGTGTTCATGACACTGATGGTGGTGCCATCTCGCACGAGCGTATTGGCAGCGCCCGAACGAGCGGTCAGCGAATCGAACGACCACCCCTGTTCGGATGCCAGAGTTGCGAGGTTGGCCTTGTGCGGCATGGTCACGCTCAGGCCCGTGAGGTCGAGCGTGTCAGCGGCTATCAACTCCGTCAGTGTTGCCTTCAGCGACTCGTAGCCAGGCGCGACGGGCATCGGCAGGTAGACGCCGTCGAAGCCGACGCGATCGAAACCGGTGTTGTGCATCGCGGGCGAGCGCGAGTGCTCAACAGGATCACCCACGATGCCGAAGACCTTGGTGGTGCGCGAGATGCTCTTGAAGCGGTAGAGGTGGAGTAGATCGGCGATGGTCGGTTGGCCTGGTGCTGTGGTGGTCTCGGGCCGCAGGCTGGCAAAGGTGAGGAAACCGCCGAACTTCGGGGCCAGCACGCGGCTCATCAGGCCGTAGGCGCCCATGCCCAGGGCAATGGTGGGGCGATCGCGCCGTGCGAGGATGTCGAAGAGTTCGAGGTTGTCGCGCAGGGAACGGGTGCGGAAGGCAATCTTGTGGATCGTGGCCGAGGAGTCCCGGAGTTGGAGCAGCTGGCGCGTGAGGTTGGTGGGGCGGCCCTCGAAGTCGTGCGTGCTGAGGATGAGGCCGTCGCCGATGTCCGGCCTGGTCTTCGAGGCGAGTTCGATGTCGATGTATCGCGGCGCGTGCTCGGCTTCGGTGAGTCGCTCGAAGAGCGCGAGGCGTGTGGGTTCGTCGCCCTCGTACTCGCCGCCTTCCCAGCTCGGCCGGCACGTGGCGATACATGGCAGGGGTGAATCGGTGATGAGCTTCACGCACGCATCGATCTGGCTGGGCTCCTCGAAGAACGCGTCGAAGCGGAACTCGACCATGTCGGCGCCGGCTACATGTGCAAACCTTGCGTCGCCGAGTGCCTGTTCGGGCGTGTCGACCGCGATGGGCACGCACACGAGCGTGGGCATGGCGTTGGGTCAGACCGCTGCGCCGCGGAAGAGCGCGGCGCAGGCCGTGTGGGCGTGCACGAAGGTGCGGCCCTGGATCGGGCCGATTTCGCCGGCGGCGAAGAAGCCGGCGATGGGCATCGGGTGCCCCGTGCCGCGCGGGGCCGAGCCGATGGCTGGGGAACCCTTGCGGACGGCCTCGAAGGCACGTCGCACGGTGGCGGCGTCGTGGTTAGGCTCGTCGAACAACCGCGTGCCTCGCCCATTGCAGGTAACGAGCAGACAACCGGCGGGGTGCTCGTGCAGCTTTTGAGCGTCGAGCAGGAGTTCGAGATCCTCGTGGGCCGTGCCCGCATCGCGCGCGTGCAGGCGAACGGTCTGGCCGAGCCGGACATAGTCGCCTAGTGCAATCGAACCATCCTTCTCGTTGGCGCTCATAATGCTGCGAACGACGTAGTCGCCGCGTCCGAAGTGACGACGGTGCTCGTCGGCCACGACGCCGAGAAACACGCCGCGAGAAAGCAATTGGCGCTCGTCTTCTTCCAGGTCGGCGATGACCTCACGTACGGCGTCGAAGGCCCGGCGGCCACCGAGGCGATTCACAATATTGCCTTGGCCTTGCGTGACGATCATGTTGGGGCCGATGGGCCGGCATCCCTGGCTGACGACGGTGTCGATCGTGATCGAGCCGTTGATGGAGAGGCCCACGCCGCCGTCGCGGATGATCTTGCCGTCGAGCAAGAAGGCGTTGCCGCCCGCGGAATTGTCGGCCGACGCCATGCCGCCGAGGGTGACGGGCCGCTCACTGTCGGCCAGGCCTAGGCGGGCGGCCTTGTCGACGACGCTCATGGTGCGAGGCGCTGGCAGGCCGAAGGGGTCGGGCAGCAGGATGGTGGCGCGGTGCTCGTGGGTCATGCCCGTGATGTCGCGCACGCGCTCGACCTGGTTGGGGTTGGCCGGGTCGATGGTGGCGAGCCGCGTCAGGGGAAACGCATGTACGGCGATACCCGGCATGCTGCACGCCAGCACACTGATGCCCGGACGGTCTTCGAGCTCGAGCGAGCCTCCGAGCACCGACTCGGCCGAGCAGCCGATGATGGTCGCGTTGGGCAAGGCCGCGCGCGCGGCCGAGGCGATCAGGCCGGCTTGCCCGACATGCGCGCTGGAGAAGAAGACCATCGCCACGTCAGCCGAGGCCGGGCCCTGGGGCAACTGCTCGGCGGCTTGCTCGAGGGCCTGCCTCGCCGCGTGCTCGGTGCGGTCGAGCGACGAGAGGCCGGCGGCCATCAGGGTCGCCGGAACGGCGGATGTGGCGTGCATGCTCACGCAAGAAGTGTATAGGGGCGGATGGGGCGCTGTTGCGTGACATGGGGGGTTGCCCGCGAGATCGTGGATGCCAAACAAAAAGCCCAGGCCTGCGCCTGGGCTTCGTTCGGATTGTGAGTCGTTCGATGGGTCAGGGGCCGTCGTTGGGCTCGGTGACGTATCGGACTTGGTCGGATTCCTCTGAGCGGAGCACGACGACGTTGGTCGCGTCGATGGTGCTCAGGCGGAGGTCGGCGCGCTGGCTGCCGCCGCCGCTGACGCCTACGAGCACGCCAAGCTTGCGGTCGAGGTCGAGGCCGTCCTTGGGCTCGATGTAGCCCAGGGTGCGGGGGACGCCCTCACCGATGGAGACCAAGCGGTACATCAGCGGAAGGCGGTTGCCGTTGTAGACAGCGCTCTTCTCCAGCTTGCCAACGTAGTCGTAGATGGCGGCGGCCTCGAGCTTGGCCATGGCCTCGGCGCTCTGCTGGTTGCCCTCCTTGAGGCGGGCTTGCGCGGCGGCGATGTCTTGGAGGCTCTTCTGGAGTCGCTTGCGGATATCCAGCAGGGTCAGGCGCTGCTGGAGCCAGGCTCGGGTCGACTCGTTGTCCACTGTGTCGGGCGTGTTGGCCAGCACGCGCTCGAAGGCGGCAACAAGCTCGTCGACCTCGGCACCGAGTGTCTCTTGGCGGCGGACGGCATCGAAGGCTGCCGACAGCGCTTCGAGGCTGGGCATGCGGTCGAGCGTGGCGCTTGGGCGGTTGGTTTCGGTCGTGGGTGTTCGTGCCTCGGTCGGGACGGGGTTGCGCACGGGCGAGGAGTCCTGCGTGGTCGTGCTGCCGGGCTCGATGCGCATTGGCTCCATCACGGTGGGCACGGGGTCTTCGCTCGCGGGCCGCTGGGTGTCTTGTGTCTGCTCGCCCGGAACCTCGACGGGCTGTTCGTTCTGGGGGTGGGTGGGATCGGGGTCGGTGGTGTCCGCGGGGCGCGTGCCGGGCTGCTGAGCCTGGCTGTCGCGGTAGGCCTGGATCTCGCTGGGCACTGCCCGGCGGGCCTGGGCGGTCTCGATGAACCCGGCGGCTCCCTGGGGGGCGTCGACCACGTAGAAGACCAGGCCGCGGCTGCTGGTCTCGGTGCGGTGGTGCTTGAGCTGGGTCGTGGCGGGCGTTTCGGGGCCCTGCACGTCGCGGAACGAGCCGTCGACGCCGTAGCGGGTATCGCTGAGCGCCTTGAGGGCGCCCGAGCGGCTCAGGGTGACTATGCCCTCGGCCTGATTCAGGGTGGCGTGGTCGGCGCGGACGAGGGCGAGCACGCCTTTGGGATACTCGACCCGGAGCCAGCGGTCGCTCTCGCCGGTGACACGCAGGATGGTGCCGGGCTCGAGGGTGGCGATGGGGTAGTAGCTCCGCAGGTTGCCCGCGCGGAGGAGGGTCTGGTCTTCGGTGACGGTGATGTAGTAAGGCTCGATGTCGCGTGTCTGCCCCTGAGCGGTCGGGGCCAGCACGGTGGCCAGCAGGGCCAGGGCGGCCAAGGTGACGGTCGTGAGCGGGTGTTGGCGTGCGGTGAGCATCGTTCCCTCCGTTGAACGGGGCCCCGGGGGCGTGTCTTCTTGCCGGGCATCCAGCCGGCTTGTGGGGCCGGGCGCCTCGATGCGCCGGATCCCATGGTCTGACAATAGAAATGTAGACCGCTTGGGGCGGCGGTCCCAGCCTCCTAGCATCGGCTCCCCACGTGCGAGGGGCTTAGCGCCTTCGAGGCTCGTCGGCCTGCCGCCGGTCGTACCCCTCCCGCCAGCCTCCCCTGCCAGCCCTCCGGGTAGGCGAGCCCGCCTAGAAACGAGAAAGCGGAATCAAGATGATCGATCGTGCCATCCGTCCCTGCTCGCGTTGCCGCCGTCGCCCTTGGAAAGCCGCTGTCGTATTGGGTGGTGCTGGGGCGCTGCTGGCGGCGTCCGGGTGCGCCACGCCATTCGACGAGGACAGCACAGCTTCGCAGCGGGCGTTGGTCGACGGGCTGATGCGTGAACTGCGCGAGGCGCGCGACAGCGGTGACGGCGTGCGGATGTTCGAGCGAGCCCCGATCGAGATCGACATTGATGATCGTTTCAGGGAGGATGTGGCGAAGATCGGTGGCTACGAGAGCTACGAGGGCGTGGCCGACGAATTCGGGCCCGACCTTCTCGGCCGGCCACAGGCGACGGCACCAATCGACTTGCAGAGCGCGATCCGTGCGGCGGTCGAGCACAACTACGCGTTGCAATTCTCTCGGCTCGATCCCGTCGTTGCCGAGGCGGGCGTGGTGCGGGCCGAGGCGGCGTTCGACTGGGTGTTCTTCGCGAGCACGCAGTACAACCACTCGGAGAGCGAGCAGATCTCGTCGAGTACGTTCCAGCCCTCGCGTGACGAGCGGGACATTATCCAGTCCTCGCTCGGCTTGCGTCGACAGATGGCCACGGGCGGCACGCTGACCATCCAGCAGGACTTCGAGTACACCGACGCGATCAACAACGCGTCGGGCCTGAGCTTCACGCCGGATCCTGCCTGGGAGAGCACGTTGACGGTGCGGGCCGACCAGCCATTGCTGCGCGGCTTTGGTACCGACGTGGCGCGCGAGGGCCTGTTGCTGGCCCGCAATACCGAGCGCGACTCGCTTGCGAATCTGAAGGCCCAGGCCATCAACACCGTGCTCGAGACGGAAACGGCGTACTGGGAGTTGTTCCGGGCGAGGCACAACCTTCGGATCGTGCAGCGATTGCTCGAGCGCGGTATCGAGACGCAACGGGAGATCAGAATCCGCGCCGAGGTCGATGCCGACCCGGCCGAGGTCGCTGAGGCCGACTCGCGCGTACAGCGGCGCCGCCAGAGCGTGCTGCAGAGCCAGACGGCCGTGCGCGAGGCCAACGACCGGCTGAAGAGGGCCATGAGTGACCCGCGGTATCCGGTGGCGGGCGAGTTGCTGCTGCTGCCGACTGATGTGCCGGTGGATCAGGCCATCGAGTACGGCCTGTTCGACGCTTACCAGTCGGCGCTGCGGCGTCGGCCCGAGATCTATCAAGCACTGCTGAGCCTGGACAACACGGCCATCCGCCGGCGCGTCGCCGAGAACGGCTTGCTCCCCCAGCTCGATCTGCGGGCGCAGTTCGCCCTTAGCGATCTGGACGATGAGTTCAGCGATTCGCTCGGGAACGCGTACGGCTTCAGCCGCCAGAGCTGGCTCGTCGGGCTGAATTTCGAGCTGCCTATCGGCAACCGGGCGGCGGAAGCCACGCTCAACGAGCGGCGCGTGCAGCAGCTCCAGGCGAGCATCGCGTACCAGAACACGGTGCAGGGTGTGATCGCCGAAGTACGAACAAGCCTTCGACGGACGCGTGAGGCATACGAGCGCATCGGGCAAGCGATTGGCAGCCGTCTTGCGGCGGCCAATACCGTCCGTGTGCTCGACATCCAGCGCGAGACCATCGCGGTCAACACGCCCGAGCGGCTGAACGTCGAGTTCCAGGCCCAGGAGAGCCTAGCGGCAGCCGAGCAGGACGAGATTGGCGCGCTGACGGAATACATGATCAACATCGCCAATCTCCATGCGGCGATGGGCACGGCGCTGGAGCGCAACGGGGTCCGATTCATCGTGCCCGATGCGGGGCAGACCGAAGATCAATACCGCGATCGGCGCGTCGGGCCGTATACGTACGACCCGAGTTCAACCGATCTGTCAGAACCAGACGCGGGCAAGTAGCGATGGACCCGGTCGCCCACGCGGCTGCGCACCTGCGCGCGGGTGGGCTGGTGGTGATGCCCACCGAGACCGTGTACGGGCTAGCGGCGGTCGCGCGTGACGCTGCGGCGGTGCGGCGTGTATTTGAGGCCAAGGGACGGCCGGCAACGAATCCGTTGATCGTGCATGTGAGCACGCTTGAGATGGCGCGCGGGTGTTGTGCTCACTGGCCTGCAGAGGCCGATGCGCTGGCTCGGGCATTCTGGCCTGGGCCGTTGACGCTGGTATTGCGCAGGGCCGAGTGGGTGCCCGACGTGGTGACCGCTGGGGGTGGGACCGTGGCGGTGCGGGTGCCCCAGCATCCGGTAGCGCTGGCGCTCATCGAGGCGGTGGGCGAGCCGCTGGTGGCACCGAGCGCGAACAGGTCTGGATATGTCTCGCCGACAAGGGGTGAGCATGTGCGTGAGGTGTGGAGTGAGGCCGATGTACTCGTGCTCGACGGCGGGCCGTGCGAGGTGGGGCTTGAGTCGACGGTGGTGGCGGTGGGTGATGGCCATCTGCGGGTGCTGCGGCCAGGCGTGATCGGGGCGGACGAGTTGGGGCCCATCGCCGACATGCCGGTGGTCGAGGGCGAAGGCGGCAGCGAGGTTGCTACTAGCCCCGGGCTCATCGGGCCGCACTACCAACCGCGGGCACGGGTGGTGCTGGTGCACACGATTCATGAGATCGGAGCGGTGACGGGTGATACCCACGCCGTGGTGTTGCTGCCGCCTGGCGAATCGGCACATGGTGGCGTGCGTATGCCTGTGGACGCCGCCGCGTATGGACGTGGGCTGTATGCGGAGTTGCGCGAGGCGGACGACACGGGGGCTTCGGTCATCGTGGTATGCGTGCCAGGGGGCGAGGGCCCGGTGTGGGATGCCATCCGAGAGCGGCTTGGTCGGGCAGCGGCGCCTCGGTAGGCTTTGTCCGAAGAGTGTCTGAGGCGCTACCCTGCACCCCCGCCAACAGAATTGTGGCGGGGTTTGTTTGTGGATTCTCGCCCGCTGGTTCGTATTGGAGAGGTGGCCGCCGTATGTCGCAGAAGTTGAAGATCGCTTTGGCCGAGGGTGATGGCATCGGGCCCGAGATCATGGGCGCGTGCCTGGGCATCTTCGAGGCCGCGGGCGTGATGGACCACGTCGAGTTCGTGCCCGCCGAGATGGGCGAGCGGGTGTTCGCGGCGGGCAACTCGATGGGCATCAGCGAGGACGGAATGCGGATCGTCGAAGAGACCGGTCTGGTCTACAAGGGCCCGATGGGCACGCCGGTGGGCAAGGGTGGCAAGAGTATCAACGTGACGCTGCGGAAGATGTACGGCGCGTTCGCGAACGTGCGTCACTTCCAGACACTGCCGAACGTGGAGACGGTGTACAGCAAGGCGGGCGTGCCGATCGATGTCGTGATCGTGCGCGAGAACATCGAGGACACCTACGGCGGCATCGAGCACCGGCTGACAGCGGATGTTGTTGAGTGCAAACGGCTGATCAGTGCGCCCGGGTGCGATCAGGTGCACCACGAAGCGTTCCAGACCGCGCGGCGGCTTGGCATCACCAAGGTGCATTGCGGGCACAAGGCCAACATCATGAAGATGAGCGACGGCCTGTTTCTTGAACGGTTCAAGGCGATTGCGGAGGAATATCCCGAGATCGAGATCGGTGACGTCATCATCGACGCGTTGTGCATGAACCTGGTGCTCAAGCCCCAGGCGTACGACATGGTGGTCTTGCCCAATCTGCAGGGCGACATCGTGAGTGACCTTGCGGCTGGGCTCGTAGGCGGCCTTGGTTTTGCGCCCAGCGCGAACATCGGGCACAACGTCAGCATCTTCGAGGCCGTCCACGGCACGGCGCCGGACATCGCGGGCAAGGGCATCGCCAACCCGACAAGTTTGCTGCTGAGCGGCATCCTCATGCTGCGGCATGTCGGCTTGCTGGCGCAGGCGAACACGATCGAGAACGCGCTCATGCACACGCTCGAGCAGGGTGTGCATACGGGCGACTTTGGAGCCAACTCGGGCAAGCCGGCGGTGGGCACCCGGGAGTATGGGGCCGCAATCGCGGAAAGTCTGGGCAAGAAGCCGAGCACGCACGTGGTGCGGCCCACCGAGGGTGTGAGTTCGGCGATCGAGCACAGCCGCCCCGAGCGCCCCGAGACCCACAAGCTCATGCGCACGTTTACGGGCTCGAAGAGCGAACTCGTAGGTTGCGACATTTACCTCGATACGACGCTTGCGCCCAAGGCCCTGGGCGAGCAGCTTGGGGGTGTGTGCGAGGGCACACCGTTCACGCTCACCATGATGAGCAACCGCGGCACGCAGGTGTGGCCGAGCGGTAGCGTGTACACCGACATCGTTGACTACTACCGCTGCCGATTCGAGCTTCGCGACATGGGCCAGGCGGCGGGCATGGATCAGGGGGCCCTCATAGGTTTGCTCGGCCGGATCGCCGAGAAATTCGCGGTGACCGACTTCCAGCCGCTGAAGTACTACGACGGGAAACCGGGATACTCGCTGGCCCAGGGGCAGTAGGCGTCCGCGACCGGGGTTGAAAACGCCGGTCGCGCGGATGGCGTACATCCTTGCGGAGGTGCGCGATGCCCCGAAGTCGGAATCTGCTCGCAAAGTCGTTGTTCGCAGGCCTTGGTTTGTGTGCTGTCATGGCTGTCGCATTGGCCCAAGAGGCCCCGCCCGACCTGCTTGCGGGGCCGATCGTCGATGCCGAAGCCACGATCGTGCGGCATGGCATGGACGGTCGCTTGGTCAGTATCGACGGGCGCCCTGAGATTGCCGCGGTCCAGATGCTGTTGCCAGCATCGGGACTGCCTCCCGAGGTATCCGAGCGGGTGCGGACCGTGATTGCCGCACGGGGTGAGACGATGCGCCTGCTGCTGGTCGATGAGCTCGACACAGTGCGCACGGTGACGGACCTGATCACCGCCGGCGAATCCGAAGCTGCTCGCGACGAGATGTGGGCTATGTGGGGGCGCTTCGAACCCGATCGCTCGCTCGCACCCCTCTTGGATGATCTCGCCGTAGCGATCGGATCTGAGCACGCGCCGAAGCTGCGATCGATGGTGTCGGAGTACTTCGATGCACTGCTGCGCGAGCGACTCGCGGATCGCATGGACGATGAAGAGTCATCGGTCGAGAGTGATGATCCCGTCGTGGTCGCGGCGCGCGAGCGTCTGGCATTTGAGTTGTTTCAGGCGGAGATTCGCACGGCCTACACCCAGACGCTTCGACGGTACCACGAATTGCTCCAGAGCATCTACGCGGCGGTCGAGCCGACCGAAGAGCAGCGGGCCCTGATACGAGATACCGTGCTGGGACATATCAAGCGCACGCAATTGCAAGCCAGCCCGCAGCAGCGGCGCGAGACGATGCTCACGATCTATCGCCAGTTAGACGAAGATCAACGCGAGAAGCTCTATGAGGCGCTCTTGCAGCAGTTGGTGCCAGGCTAGAGCGTTCCAAGTGGGCTTGGGAATCGCCCGACAGGTTCGGCAATCACTCTTGTATGGCGTGGGCCAAGTGATGCTTGTCAAGCGGTAGTGGTGCTGCCGGTTACTTAGGCGTGCTCGGCGTCATCTCTCGCTGGAACAGGAACGCGTCGACGTGCTGCGGCCAAGTGGCCAGCATGGGCTGGTTGCCGAGTGGTCGCGCCAGCATCTCCTCGTGCAGGAACGGGGCCTCTTCGGCGCTCGGCAGCGGGATCACCGCGTTGTCGAGCCCGGCCTTGTGGCACAGGTCCTCGAATGAGCCTTCTGGCGCCGGCGCGACGGACCACGGCTGACGCCAAGGCACCCCGGCTTGGCCGCCATACGTTGTACAGGCGATGACATACACGTCGCCGGGAGCCAGGTACTCATCGGCCAGAACATCGCCCATCGAGCGCACGCCGGTGTAGTCGAGTTGCAATCGTGTGTCGATGTCCCCGTGGTCTCGTATGGCGTGCATGGATGCGAGCCACACCACGATCTTCTTGTCCGGGTACTGTTCGTTGAGGATCCAGTTGAGATTCTCGGCGCCTTGCTGGTCGCGGTCGTTGAAGTCGTCGGCGAGAGTCGGCCCGGTCGACGTGGCAGCCAGCGTGTAGCGAGCATGGCCGGCGAGGCTGCGTGCGACCTGGGCCCACCAATCGTGGCCGCCGTCGGGGTCGTTCTCATCGGCTTGCTCGAAGTGCTTGGCCAGTGATCGCAGTGACGCCTCAGTCGAGTCGTCTGTCACGGTTCCATTCACGAGCGTGCCGACACCCGAAATCCAGTTCGGCATGTCGGCCGGCGGCATGGCGGGGCTTTCGCCGTGACCGCTGGCGCTGGTAGCACTCGTGACCGCGTCGACCATGTCGCGGATGAGTTGGTTGGAGGCCGACCCGGTGAGCTGGCAGTCGTAGCCGCTGATGATGAGCGGGTTGTCGCCTCGCGCCTGCTCTTCGATGTATTGCGTGAGCGGCTCGACCTGCTTGCTGCGCATCCAGATGGGGAAGATCGCGGTTTCCATCGCCGTGGCGGCGTGTATGCCGGATTCGATGCCAGTCTGGGCCTTATGGCACGAGTACAGCCCGCTCTCGAAGCACAACACGCCAAAGCCCATTTCCTGATGGAGCCATGTAATCAGACGCGCCTTGGCGAGGAAGGCGGCCCCATCGCCATGTGTTTGCTCTCCAAGTAGAACGACACGGGCATCACGGATGTGTTCGGCCAACGGGGCGAGGTCGGCGAAGTGGTTATCTTCCTCGACACGCAATTCAAGTGTGCGCATCGGGATGGCATTGGTCTTTAGCCATTGCGTTGAGTCTCTATGCTGTTGAGCGGGACTCGACGCGCCCACAACACTCACCATGAGTGCCGAACCGGTCAGCATGAATGAGGATCGCATCAATGTTGCTCCATCCGGAGTCGGCGTCAGTTGGGCATCGTCTGCTCGAACCAATCTTGCATCGTCCGCCACGAGCGTTCGTCGGCCGTCTCGTCGTAGGCCGCACCCTTGCCTTCCGCGGGCGGGCCGGCGGCCTTGCTCGTGAAGCTGTGAACCGCGTTGGCATAGTCGATGAACACGAAATCGGCCTCTGCCTGCTGCATCTCGCGCTTGAAGTCTTGGCGGTCTTCTATGGGCACGTAGGGATCGTCGTAGCCGTTGCAAACGAGCACGCTGGCGCTGACCTGGCCGCGGCGCGGGGCGCTCTCGAATTTCAGCCCGCCGTGGAAGCTGACGACAGCGTCGAGGTCGAAGCCGTGGCGGGCGCACTCGAGCACCACGGTGCCACCGAAGCAGTAGCCGATTGCCGCAAGATTCTCGGTGAGCTTGCCCTCGTTCTGGAGCGCATCGATTGCGGCCTGCACTCGGCCGCGCATGAGCTGGCGGTCGCTGTAGTACTTGCCAGCAAGTTCGGCGGCCTGTTCGTTGTTCTCGGCGCGCACCCCGTCGCCGTACATGTCGAGGGCGAAGGCGCGGTAGCCCAGCTTGGCCAGCATCCGGGCTCGCTCCTTCTCTTCATCGCCCAGACCGCGCCATTGGTGGACGATGAGCACGGTGCCGCGCAGCTCACCGCCCGCCGGCTCGACCACGAGCCCGCGCAGGGTGGTGCCGTCGTGCTCGTAGGTGAGCTCGTACTCGCGATTCATGTCGCCCCAACGGCGGGGCTCGATGGGCTGGGCCGGGGTGAATGGACCTTCTTGGTTGCCGAGAATCAACTCGGCGTAGAACCGCTCAGCCGTTTCTGGTATTTGCCGTAAGCCATCGACGCGGAGCTCGGTGAGCTGCCGCAGTTTGTCGGCAACGCGTCCCTGCTCGGGCCCCTGCGAGGGCACCGGATACACGAGCGTGTAGTGTTGCACGTTGGGGTAGGCTTCATCGAGTTGGATTTCGTCGGCCAGTTGCAACAGAGCCGTTTGGTCCTGGGCGAGCGCTGCTTGCGGGTTGGTACCGACGGCGGTGAGCACGACCCAGAGGATCATCAGGGTCATGGTTCGGACGCGCGTGGTCATGGCGTTTCTCCTCAGGGTTCCCCAAGGATACGGGGCCGGCTGGCGGCAGTTCGTCTGCGCGCCACAGCCAGAGGAGCGACCCCTGGGGCCATCCCGCTGGCTTCGGTGCACACTGGTTGGGGAGCCTTATCGACCGCGGAAGGTGATGCGGCCCTTGGTGAGGTCGTAGGGGGACATCTCGACGGTAACGGTGTCGCCCGGCGTGATGCGGATGTAGTGCTTGCGCATCTTTCCGGAGACGTAGGCGAGGATCTCGGTCTGCTGCTCGTTGGGCAGGCGTACCTTGAACATGGCGTTGGGCAGCGCCTCGACGACGATGGCTTCCATCGTGAATTTGTCGTCCTGTTTAGCCATACGAGCGGGTGATCCTCCGGTCCAAACCTTCGCCGGTTCCGAGGAGCAAGAACGCCCTGGTCCTCGAATCGGCGAGCGTCCACTGTAGCCCGGCTGATGTCCGGCGGACATTTTGATACCGAGTAAAATAATAACGAATGATGGAGGAGTATTCCTGTTATCCGCGCTCGATGGAGCATCATCGGTGGTTTCCGATCGCCGGGTGCTCTAGGTGGGGAAGACGCCCGAGTCGGCCATTGCGGCGGCCTACTCCGGCTGCTCGGTCTCGGCGGCTCGGAGGCGCAGCAGCTTGCCCAGCGGCGTGGCGATGCGATTGGGGGCGATCGCAAGGATGCTGCGCAGTGTGTCGGGCAAGACGACGCGCGCCAGCGCGGCCGCGGCCAGGCAGTACACGATGCCAGAGAACAGCAACCGCTGGATGGCGCGGATGGTGCCGTCCCCGGTCGGAGTGTCGCTGGCCAGGGCCGAACGGGTCAGGCCGTTTGTCACGAGTTGGTCGACGAGGATGACGGCGAGCGCCAGCGTGGTCAGGAGCCCCCACGGGCGCAGCACGGCGGTCAGGAATCTCACGACGGGAACACCGGCTGTCCGCAGGCTCCACGCGGCCACACCCGTAACGCCGATGACGAAGTACATGCCCACGCAGGCGGCGATCATGCCCGGGTTGCCTGGGAAGAGCAGGCCGCCCACGAAGGCGGTCGCCGCCATGCCCACACCCTGGCAGAGCAGGGCGATGAACTGGGTCCGGAAGCGGCCCGTGCTCGTGAGCGCTGACTCCTGGACCGTCACGAGCAGGCGAAGAGCGAAACACAGTGCCAGTGCGTGTACGGCCGGAACGGTGTCGGCCCACTTGCCTTGCCAGATGATCTCTTGCAACGGATCGAAGGTAACGGCAATCGCGCCGGCAAAACCTGCCGCGACGAGCGTGAGCGCGCCACTCACGCGCAAGACCGAAGCGACATGCCGTCTTGCATCGTGCTGGAAGGCCGACATGGTGGGCATGAGCACTTGCTGGAGGTTGCTGGCCAGCAGAGACATGACCTGATCGCCAATCATGTAGGCAAAGACGTACACGCCCATGATGCGCTCGTCGAGGAGGAAGCCCAGCACGAGATAGTCGCCCTGGCGGAGCAGCGCGAGCGCGATGGCGCCGAGCAGCAGCCACTTGCTCCGTGCCCAGATGGCAGGCCACAAGCGCGCTTTGGTTTGCAAGCGAATGAAGGGATCGCGCGTGTAGTACCAGCCGGCCAGCCCCTCGTACGCCGCCATAATGACCAGCGACCAGGTGAACGTGAGCGGGCCGGCGCCGGCCAGGGCCAGGGCGATCATGGAGACGTACCGGACGATGCTGCTGGTGGCGTTGATGACGGCGACTTCTTTGTAGCGGTAGCTAATCGAGAGTTTGGCGCGGTGGATGATGCTCGGGGCGTAGATCGCCGCAGCCAGGCCCAGTGTGACCATGACCATGAAGTACTCTGGATTGTCATGGACGTGCGCAAGTATGGGGCCCAGGGCGCACAAGATGGCCGCGGCTAGTAGATTGAGCATGAGCGTCCAGGTGTAGATCGGGCCGACGAGCCCGTCGAAGCGGTGGATGCCCTTCTGGATCAGGATGCGACGGACGCCGCCGTCGCGAAGGACGTTGACCAGGGCCGCGACCCCAATGGCGGTGCCGAAGACGCCGAAGTCTGTGTCGTCGAGATATATGCCGATGATGGCGATGTTGATCAGGCTGGCGGCCTTGACGAATGCGGTGGCGACCATGAGCCAGGTGAGGCCGCCTCCCACACGACGTCCCATCGCCTGGGCCTGCTTGCGAGGGCCCGCGCCATCCGAACTGGCGGCTTGGCTCGGGCCTGATGGAGGGTTGGGCGGCGGGGGCATTGTGGCAGTAGGCCTCGGGCGGGTCTGGGGTTCGGCTTGAGGGCCCTTGGGTCTCGTTGTTGCCTGTCGGAAGGGGCCGGGCCCAGCCTACCATCGGCCCCGCGGCGTGGGTGGCACGAGCCGAATCGAACCGCGCGGAGTCCCGGGTGGGGGCCTCGCATCCGGCCGCGTTCAAGCCTCGACTCGAAGCGAAGGAATGGGAATCACGCTATGAAGGCCAACGAGATCCGCCAGGGCAACGCCATCCAGATCGATGGCAAGGTCTACATCGTCGTCAAGGTCGACCACACCAAGCCCGGTAAGGGCCCGGCGTACTACCAGGTGAAGCTCAAGGACGTGGCCAGCGGCTTGCATATCGACAAGCGCTACACGGGCGGCGACGCCGTGGAGAGCGCGCCGATCGACCGCCGTGAGATGGAGTACCTCTTTAGCGACCAGAGCGGCGCGACGTTCATGGACAGCGAGACCTTCGACCAGGTGATCCTGTCGGCGGAGCTCCTGGGTGACGCGTTGCTGTACCTCGCGCCAAACACCAGCTGCACGGTGCTCGTGTACGAGGAGAACCCCCTGAGCATCGAGCTGCCCGCCAGTGTCGAGCTCGAGATCACGGACACCACTCCGGGCATCAAGGGCGCCACGGCAACCAACCAGCTCAAGGAGGCCGAGTGCGAGACCGGCCTTAAGACCAAGGTGCCTCCGTTTATCACGATCGGCGAGAAGGTGAAGATCGCCACCGAGGACGGCCGCTACCTGGCCCGCGCCAAGGAGTAGCCCGATGACCGAGCCGGGCGAGATTCCCTTCGCCGGCCGGCACCTCGTGCTCATGGGCCTGCGTGCCAGCGGCAAGACCACCGCCGGCCGGCTTGCCGCCCGCTCACTCGACATCGCGTTTGTCGATCTTGATGCCCTGGTGCTGCGTGAGTTGGGGGCGCGCACAGTGACCGAGGCCTGGGCCGAACATGGCGAGCGCGCGTTCCGCGCAGCCGAAGCCACGTGCCTGCGCGCCACGTTGCAACGAGACCGGGAGGATTTGGTGGCCCTCGGCGGCGGTACACCCATGATCGACGCCGCCCGGCAGGACCTCCAGGCCGCGGTCGTCGCCGGCGTGGTGGTGGGGCCGGTGTATCTGCATGCTCCGCCCGAGGCGCTGGTCGCGCGGTTGCTGTCGGCTCCGGGCGACCGTCCGCCGCTGAGCGATGCCGATCTGCCCGACGAAGTCCGTGGTGTGTACGAGAAACGCGACGGTGTCTACCAGGCCCTAGCTGCGTATGTCGCCGAAGTGGTGGAGCTTGGTCCAGATGCCGTCGCGGAGCAGCTTGCGGACATCTGGCGGGCACAAGGGCCTTAACCGCCTTGATTCGCAATAGTATGTTTGTATTATGTATGGTATGGAGGCATACGAACCCTCGTACCGCGATGCTCTACTCGATGGCCCTGTCCACCGGCGTGGGGCGGGGCTGAACCCCGGAAACCGCTTTGAGGATGTACGCCTGCACGTACTCGGGGAGGAACTCGACCGGCGGTGGGTCGAGCGCGAGGCGCTGGGTGAGGGTGGCAAGCCGCTGAAGGTCGAGCGGCAGGTCTTCCAGGATCGCACGAAGACCATTATCAATCGTGTGGCTCGCACGAGCGACGTGCCGTTCGACTGGACGGTGAATCCATATCGGGGGTGCGAGCACGGGTGCATCTATTGCTTCGCGCGGCCTTACCACGAGTATCTTGGGTTCAGTTGCGGCCTGGACTTCGAGACCAAGATCATGGCCAAGCCCCAGGCGCCGGAATTGCTGAAACGCGAGCTGGCGAGGAAGCGCTGGAAGGGTGAGCCGATCGTCATGTCCGCCATCACCGACGTGTACCAGCCCGTCGAGCACGAGATGCGCCTTACGCGGCAGTGCCTCGAGGTCATGGCCGAGTGCCACCAGCCGGTGAGCACTATGACCAAGAGCGCGATGGTGCTGCGTGATGTCGACTTGTGGCAACAGCTTGCTGCCCACAACGCCGGGCGGGTGATCGTGACGCTGGTCACCTTGGATGCCGAATTGGCCCGCACGCTCGAGCCTCGCGCGACTGCACCCGCGGGCCGATTGCGCACGATCCGAGCACTGGCCGACGCCGGCGTGCCGGTGTCGGTGAACATCGCGCCGGTGATCCCCGGACTGACCGATGCTGAGGTGCCGCGGATCCTGGAGGCCATTGCCGACGCTGGCGCGAAGCGGGCGGCGTGGGTGTTACTTGGGTTGCCATACCAGGTGAAGGACCTGTTCCTGGAGTGGTTGACGCGGAACGTGCATCCGGACCGCGCCCGTAGGGTCGAGTCGCTCATCCGCCAGGGTCGCGGCGGCAAGCTCTACAACGCTGGCAAGAACCGGGGTCGGGGCGAGGGCCCGATCACGCGGCAGATCAAGCAGAACTTCGACGTATTCAGCCGGCGGTACGGCCTCAATCGAGATATCCGTCCCTTGTCGAGCGCGCACTTTGTGAAACCCGACGTAAGCGGCCAGTTAGGGTTGTTCGGCTAGGTATTACCACCATGGATGCTACCGGGCGGGAGGATGTAGATGGTGAGGCGGCACCGCACATCTTGGGTCGCGTTGCCTTACGCCATGCGCCTGACGGCGTGAACGAATACAACGCGCTGTTGGCCGTGGTGCGGGTGGCACAATCTCATCTAAGACATTGAAAGCGGGCGACGCGACTCGAACGCGCAACATTCAGCTTGGAAGGCTGACGCTCTACCATTGAGCTACGCCCGCATTGAGTGCAAGTTGTTTAATTGCAACGGTTTACAATCATCGAGACGATTCAAAATGAGCTAGCTGTCTCGCAGATCAACTACATTTAGTACCAGTGTATGCGTTTACGCACTCCGAGAAGATCAAGAACGTCGACTCAAGAGACTGACACTCTGATGATCTGATCATTGATCGACATGAGCGTCGTGACTCGTAGTGGCGAGCTACGCGTTCTGTGCATCGCGATCGAGTTCTAGGTCTGTTACGCCGAATGCCCTTTCCCCTGCCTTGTTCCCGATCGGATCTTTGGCTGGCAGGTACTTAGGTAGGATCGGATGTGACTGGAAATCGCCATGTGCCTAGCCAGTGTTGAGCCCGTCGTATTCCTTCCGCCACCGGTAGTACGCTTGCTCAGATACGGCCATCTTGCGGCCGATCTCTCACGCTGGCGTGCCGTCCTAGATCTGACGCAACGCGGATGAGATCTGCTCCTCGAACTGTCTTGATCCCTTCATCTACATGCGCTCCAAACGAGGGCCGGGTTCTTGCGCAGTCCTACGCAGCCTTCACCTTCAGTGTGCCGGCGGCGAAGGCAAGGATATGCCGCGAGACTTCGGTCAAGGGAACGCTCATCTGGGCTGCGCCAAGTTTTACAGCTTCTTTGGGCATGCCGTAGACGATGCATGAAGCTTCGTCTTGAGCGAGAGTGACGGAGCCAGCGGTTCGCATAGAGAGCATACCTTGGGCACCATCGTTACCCATGCCGGTGAGGATGGTGCCCATCGCGTTCTTGCCTGCAATACGAGCGACCGATTCGAACAGCACGTCGACGCTCGGCTTGTGACGGTTTACGCGCGGTCCATCGACAATACGCACAACGTAGCGAGCGCCGTCGCGGTCGAGCTTCAAGTGTCGGTTGCCCGGCGCCAGTAGGGCGCGCCCCGGCACGACCCAGTCCCCATCGGTAGCTTCCTTCACCTCAATCTCGCAGAGGCCATCCAGGCGCTCGGCAAACGACGCAGTGAAGCCCTCGGGCATGTGCTGGGTCATCACGATGCCGGGGCACTGCTTCGGCAGGCTCTCGAGCACAACACGCAGTGCCTCGGTACCCCCCGTCGAAGCGCCCAGCGCTACCACCTTGTGGGTGGTCTCTGCAAGCGATGTCGTGGCGGCTACTTTGGTCGGTGTCGTGCTGACGCGGGCTTTTAGTTGGACACGCGTGGCACCACGGATCATCTCCGCGAGTTGCCCGGCAACGTCACCAATCGAGTAGCTTTCGTTTGGCTTGGGTACGACCTCAATAGCACCAGCCTCGAGGCATGCTACTGCCATGGATCTGCCCTTGGCCGCCAGCGAGCTGACGACAATCACTGGCATGGGGTAGTACTTCATCAGCTTACGCAAGAAGGTGAGCCCGTCCATTCGAGGCATTTCGATGTCGAGCGTGACTACGTCAGGCTTGAGCTGAACAATCATGTCGCGTGCCACGAATGGATCGGGTGCGGTACCGACAACTCTTATGCCCGGCTGCTTGGAGAGCTCGCGTGATAGCACCTGGCGCACAACCGACGAATCATCGACGATAAGGACGCTGACTGGCTGGTTCATCGACGGTTCCTTACTAAGCTGCACTCAAGTCAGCATCGCGCGTCAGTGTCACGCGAAGCACTCCGTCATCAGTGGTCACGATGCACGCTGTCTGGTTGGGCGCGTCGCTGCCTAAAGATGTGTCGGAGGCGGTGATGATGTCGGGCAGGCCCAGCGAGAACTCGCAGGTTTCGCCCGACATGGCGACGATGATTGATCCGCCGAGGATGTTGGCCATCTCCTTCAACGCATCGAGCCCTTGCTCGCCCGCTGCCACCTCGTCGGGTTCGACGCCGAGAAGACTCGAGGCCAACTCGCACAAGAAGCCATCGGTGGCGGCTAGCGTTAGCGTGCCCGAGCTCGGACCGCTGTAAGCGATGCGCGCGTACGCGGTGACGGGCTCGTGATTGTCCGCGTCGTTCGCAGGCTCTGCCAGTACCATAGCGGTGCGTTCGAGCGCGTTGACCGTTGCTTCGATCAGAGTATCTGAAGAGAGAACCGTCATTGCTTGACTCCTAATACCTTGGGGATGAGTCGATGGAGGTCTTCGGGCTCGAAGGGCTTGCGCAGTACGTCGACAACGCCCAATTCGCGCATGCGATCGAGCCGGTCCTTGTTGGCCTCGGTCGAGACAACGACGATGGCTACGTCGGCCAGATCCGGGTTCTTGCGCAGCTCCGTGGCAAACTGCTCTCCGTCCATGACGGGCATGTTCATGTCGAGCAGGACCAGATCGATCCACACTGTCTCGAGGACCTCCAGAGCCTCTTGGCCATTCCCAGCGTCGTGGATGCGGTCATCCTCGATGCCGGCGAGCCGCACTACCTTACGGATCGCTTTGCGCAGGATCGCAGAATCGTCAACAATCAGAACGTTGCAGGTCATGCCGCTACTCCTTGGTCGCCGGGTCCTCTCATGGTCGCTTCTGCTTCGCACAGCTTGTGCCACACCGTCGCGATCAGCTGTTCTGCCGAATGACGATCGAGGCTCAGCCTCTCGCGAACGTGCTGCGAGAGGCGATACTCGAGGCCGTCCAGGCCTGTGCCGATCCCAGCCCACAAGCAGATGGTGTCTGCCGCATGGACCACATCGAATAGCGTGTCATGACCTTCACCGGGTGGCGGGGGAGCGTGATGGTGCTCGATCGCGAGCGCCACGCGCTCGGGGAAGTTCCACCGGCGAACCAACTCGGCGCCGATTTTTGCGTGATCGAAGCCGAGCGATCGACGTTCCTGCTCGACGAACGTCCGGTTGGCCTCAGGCTGCGGCTCGATGGCTGCGAGGTAGCTTGAGCCGTAGAACGAGTCGAGCGCGAGCTTGCCGATGTCTCGAAGGAGACCGCACAGATAGGCTAGCGAGCGTTGCTCGAACCCGTGCTCGGCGGCCAGGTGCTCAGCGGCCATTGCACCGGCCAGGGCGCTACGCCAAAGCGCGCCGCGGCCGAGGCCGAACGCTAGGTTGTCGCCGCCTGCCACGCTGCATACATGCTGCTCGAACACGCACCTCCGCAGCGGTTCGCGCCCCAGACGCGCTATGGATCGGCGCAGGTCGAACTGCTGACCGGGCGCTCCGTATCGAGCCGAGTTGGCCAGCCGCAGCACAGCACTGGTCATTGCCTCGTCCTGGCAGATGACCTGCTCGAGCTCGGCCAGATCGACGTCGGGGTCGAGCAGCAGCGGCACCGCTCGTGCCATGGCCGAAGGCATGGCGGGCAAATTATCGATAGCTAGGACGTCGCTCAGTTTGGCCATAGCGCACGCTCCTCGTTCTTGCTCTTGACGGCGGTATATCCATCGGACAGACGCAGCGTCATGGTTCGGCTCTGGGTCCCACCCGTATCCTCCGCGGCGAGAAGAATGTTGTTCTTCCAGAAGAGCTTGCGGAGCATGGTGCGGTTGCGCGAGCCAATCTTAAAATGTCCGCCGTCGGCCAGGATCTCTGCGCCGCCCGCCGCGGCTACCACGAGGCGTTCCTTCTTGGCGCCCAGTTCGTAAGCACTCTTGAACAGCATTGGGATGCCAAGGTCGGCGAACATGCACGGGTTTGTCTTGGCCTTCTCGGGGCTCTGTGATGATTGGGGCAACATGAGGTGCAACATGCCACCGATATGCGTGACTGGGTCGTAGACCGTGACCGCGATGCACGAGCCCAGTGCGTAGGTCACGAGCATCGCGCTGGGATCATCGGACACTTCCATGGCGGCGATGCCGACCACGAGGCGCGCCGAGTTGGCCGAAGCGGTCTGAGTAGTGCTTGCTGGTTCCAATCCGTGCCTCCAGGCTCACTTCGAGTACATCGATGGGACGACGGGATTCAATCCCGTGCCCATCCCTGCCAGCGTTTCCGCGCTGCCGACCGCGAAGAGACCGCGCGGGCGCAGAAGCGAGGCGAATCGGTTTACAAGCGACGCCCTCGTGGGTCCGTCGAAGTAGATCATCACGTTTCGGCAGAAGATCACGTCAAACGGCCCCGACATGGGCCACGAGCCCATCAGGTTGAGTTGCGCGATCTTCACCATATCGCGTAGGTGTTGCTTCACGACCCAGTAGTCACCCTGCCGTTCGAAGTGACGCGAGAGCAGGTCCTTGGGAAGCGTCTTGATCACGTCTTCGCGGTAAGCGCCGGCCTTGGCGGCGCTGACGGCCTTGTTGGAAAGGTCGGTCGCCAGAATCTGCACATCCCAGCCCGCGAGTTCTCGCATGCTGTCGTATGCGACCATGGCCATGGTGTACGGCTCGCACCCCGTCGAGCAGCCGGCGCTCCACAGCCGCAGCTTGCGGCCGGGAAGCGTCAGGTTGCCGCGTACCAGCCCGGTGAACAGTTCGCGCTCGAGATAATCAAAGTGCATGCGATCGCGGAAGAAGCTGGTCACATTCGTCGACAGGAGGTCGAAGAACATCAGCATGTCCGCTTCGGACGCGCCATCTTCGAGATGATCGAGATACTCGGCGACGCTGGCAAATTCAGACTTGCGCAAGAACGACGCCAGACGGTTAGACACAAGCTGCATCTTGTTCGTCGTGAGCGCGAGCCCCCATCGGTGCTTCGCGAGCGCCGCGACACGCTCGAACTGATTCGTGGTCAGCGTGTCGACGAGCGGCATGCGTCTATCCCTTGTGGCGCCGGCCTCACGACCGGATGTTGGCCAGGCCCCGGTGCTGCGAAACCGCCGACCCGGGCGTCAACCCGGGCCGGCGAACGTGGGTCAGAAGGAAGCCAGCATCTCATCCTCATCCATCGGGATGAGTTGCTCGGCGGTTGGTTCATTGGCCTGTGTCGACGCGGTGTGCTTCCCCGTCGTCAAGGAAGTCGCGGACGCCGACGGTTTGGCCGAGCCCGAGCGAGGCATCGAACTAGACTGGCCCGCCTTCGAGGGGCGCCCCGCCGACGTGCCGCTGCCGACTTTGAACTGTTCGACGAGGTCGTTCAGGCTGGCAACCTGCGACGACAGCTCTTCGGCGGAGGAGGCCATCTCTTCGCTGTTTCCGGCGTTCTGTTGCGTCACCTGATCAAGTTGGCTCACGCCCTGGTTGATCTGGCCGATGCCGGTGGCTTGCTCGCCGGCGGCCGAGGCGATCTCTGACAGCAGGGTGTTCACCTTGTTTGTCGACGTGGTGATCTCTTGGAGTGCCTGGCCCACGCGACCGGCGATCTGCACGCCATTCTCCGAACGCTTGACCGATGCTTCGATCATTGTGGCGGTGTTCTTGGCGGCCTCGGCCGATCGTTGAGCGAGGTTGCGAACCTCCTCGGCAACGACGGCAAAGCCCTTGCCAGCCTCGCCCGCACGTGCGGCCTCGACCGCGGCGTTGAGGGCGAGCAGGTTGGTCTGGAAGGCGATCTCGTCGATGACCTTGATGATGTTCGAGATCTCGGCGCTGGATTGCTTGATCTCGTTCACAGCGTCGGCCATCGAGGCCATCTCTTGCTGGCCTCGGTCGGCCGAGCTCTTGCTTTCCTCGGCCAAGGTGTTAGCTTGTCGGGCGTTCTCGGCGCTCTGCTGGGTCTGGCCTGAGAGCTCCTCGATAGACGCACTGATCTGCTGGAGGCTGCTAGCCTGCTCGCTGGCACCCTGCGCCAACGTCTGGCTTGCGGATGCGATCTGGACGCCGCCCGAGTCGATCTGGGCCGTACCCGACTTGACCTCCGAGACCACCTGTTCGATCTTGTCGACGAACTCGTTGAACCAATGGGCCACCTGGCCGATCTCGTCGCGGGCCTTGATGTCCACTCGCTTGGTGAGATCGCCTTCACCCTGCGAGATGTCCCTCAGACGCGCTTCGAGGGTGTTCAGGCCCTTGAGGATCCCACGAGTGATGAAGTATGCGAGTATCACCCCCATCAGGGCAACACCAATCGACACCAGGGTGGTCTGTGTCTTCGCACTCCGAGCGATGGCCTCCGCTCGATGCATCTCTTCCTTCTTGTACTCGTCGAGAGACTTGACGAGCATGCTCGCTTCGGACGCGACCTTGTCACCGAGAGGAGCCAGCTCTTCATTGACAAGAGCGTTGCGTTCGAACTGCAGTTCTTCTGCCCGCTCCATCTGAGCAATCCAGAACGTGATCGCGCCCTTAGCTTCCTGAGCCATCAGCTGACGCTCGGGGTTGGATAGTTCGGGAAGCAACAAACTGAGGTGCTTCCGGGTCTCGTCTGCAAAGCGGAGGGCTTCCATGGCGTGCTCTTCTTCCGCACTCCGAAGGAACTGGAAGAAGTAGAGCTCCGCCTCCAGGAACTTGACCTCGGTCTCGGCGGCCAGGATGCTGGCTTCCAGGTTGCCATCGGCGTGGGCGGTGTGATCGATCGCCTCGACCAGCTCGATGGCTCGGTGTGCGCTCGGGCCCATGAGGTCCCAGATGATCGTGTTGCGCTGATCGACGAGATTGACCACTTCTGCAAACGTGTGCTCGTACTCGTCGAAGTGAGTGCCGATGAGGTCGACCATCTCCAGCCGCTCGGGATTCTCGATCGTCTGGCCAGCCAGGTCGTGCTTGAGAGCAAACGTGGCGGCGGCATCGGAGTACTTGTCCAGGTCTTCTTTGCTGTTTGTCAGCAGGAAGTCCTTGATCGCGAGGCGGGCGGACAGCATGTCTGCCTTCATGTTGGCGACGAGCACGTCCTGATCGGCCACGTGCTCGGCCTCGAAGGCGGCGTTCTTCGTGAGCATGCTGGCCCGCGTCGAGAGCACGGTCAGCATCAGGATGCCAGTGATGACCGCGCCAAAGCCACAAGCCAGCTTGGTGCCGAGTGTTAGGGCTCGCGTCGGTGTGCCATCTGCCTTCGTGGTGCGCGAGGACCAGAATGCGATGCCGATGGTGATGAGCAACGACACAATTGTCACACCAAGGAAGATCTTGATGATCCCTCCATTGTCCACGATCGCGTCCGGGACTGGGTCGTAGTGTGCTGCGGTTCCTACTTTGCTTCCGAATGCGGCGCGATGCGGAATGCGTGCCGGCGGCGGGCTATAGCTTCCCGTGGACCGGGCACCAGAGGCCTCTGGGTGAGAATCGTCGCCAGACTCGGCCTTGCTTCCGTCGTGGTGCGGGGGAGCGGTGGGCTCGTTGACGTCACCGGCAACGACTTGGGGACTGGTATCCTCGTGCAAGTTGACGGGGCCGCTATCCGGGCTCGCGATCGAAGATGATGCCATTGCCGTTGTTCCCAACAGGATCACGGCCAATGAGAGAGTTCGGTGCTTCAGGTTCATGACAACGCTCCGTCGTACTCGTTCAGGACCATCCCGAATCAATCGGTAGGTGGTTGTTCCCGTGTTTCCAAACATCAGAACACGCGGGATTAGCTGAACTATCGACGAGGGGAACGAGCGGCTTGTTGAGCGTGAGCACGCAATCTGGTCACAGACTCGATAACAACCAGCACGAACGAGCCCCCGATCACGTCAAGCTGTAGGGATTTATGTGGACGTGCGACGCCCAGCCGACGCGTGAAGACGTTCTTCACGGGGCGAAGTTACACAATGAACAACATGTGGGCACAGCGTTCGCAACCGGGATTGATCGGTTGCGACACCCGATCCCTAGGCCTGTGAGTCCGCGTGTTCAGCGTTTGCAAACAGCTGCAACTCCGCCCGATCGCGAATGTCCAGGGAGTCCATCAGCCTCGATACGTGACGCTCAACGGTGCGCTTGCTCAAGATCATCACCCGAGCCATCTCGCTGTTGTCCATTCCACGGCCGATGTACCGGAGCACCTCGTTCTGCCGTGGAGACAACTTGGAGTGACGGGTGGCCTCGATTGCTTGCCCTGACTTGCAGGAACGAGTCTTCGCGAACCGGTCCTGGACGTTCGCAGAGAATACACGCTTTCCCTTAGCCACTTGTTCGAACGCAGCAACCAGCGATTCCGTGCTATCAGACTTGAGCAGGTAAGCCACCACTTTCTGCTCCAAGGAGGCCTGGATGAGCGAGTCGTGCTTACGGCCGGTCAGGATCACTACGCTCGTGTGCGGTGAGGCCCACCGGATGTCGGTGAGAGTAGCGATCGCGTCCCGGCCGGGCATGTCTAATTCCAACACCAGGATGTCGGGTTTCTCGGCCTGGCAGGCTAGAAACGCAGCGTGGGCATTCCCCACGCTGCCCACCACGCGGTAGCCGAGCCGCCGAACCATCACATCGCGTACGGCGTCTCGGAACAACGGGTGGTCGTCTGCAATTACAACGGTCGTGGGCATGACAGGGTGAGTATCGGTCCTGGGGCAGGCCGACATTGGCCGGATTGTGGGAGTTCAGGCCGCCGCGCTGCCACTGCCGGAGGACAATCCCTTAGCCGCGGCGAGGGCGTCGCCCGCTGCGGGGGGGTTCATGACCTTTGACGCGTCCAGCAGCACGACCACCATGCCCTTTACGCGGCCGATGCCGGTGATGTAATCGATCGGCACGCTGCAGCCAAACTCGGGTGGTGGCTCGATGGCCGCCGTGGGGATGTCGAGCACCTCGCGCACGGTGTCGACCACCACGCCCATGAGCCGCGATTCTCCCTCTCCCTCGGCTTCGCCTTCGATAGGGACATCAACAACGATGATGCATGTCTCGTCGGTGTACTCGACGGTTGGCATGCCAAATCGCTTACGAAGCTCGATCACCGGGATGATCTTACCGCGCAAGTTGATGACGCCCTTTACATAGTCTGGGGTCCGTGGGAGCGGGGTAATGTCGATGAGGCCGATGATCTCGCGGACGACCAGGATGTCCAGGCCGTACTCCTCGTTGCCCAGCCCGAAGGAGAGGGTCTTCTGAGCAGGTCCCGAGCTCTGCGGCTCGTCTGTGTTGCTTGACTTAGGTGAGCTTGTGGGTGTCATAGTCTGGGTCCTCTGGAACTACGAGCGATTGAACAAATCGTTCACGTGACGAGACAGCGGGCGTCGGTACGGCTGCTGGCGTGTGGAGCGTCATTGGCGGATGTCATGTTTTCTCTGGCTATCTCGGCGAACTGGGCCACGTCGAGGATGAGCGCCACGCGCCCATCGCCAAGTATGGCCCCGCCCGACACGCCCCTGAGCGTTTGCCCGGTCTGATTGAGTGTCTTAATCACGACCTGCTGCTGCCCGATGATCTCGTCAACCATCACGCAGAAGCGCGCGCCGTGTGTCTCCATAACGATAAGGAGCGCGTCCTCGATGTTCTGGGCGCCCTCGCGTAGGTCGAGGACGCGATTGAGGCGATAGATCGGCAGCATCGACTCGCGCACCCGAACCATCTCGCCAGCGTCCATGACCGACTTGAGATCCTCGGGTCGCGGACGGAAGCTCTGCTGGATCGAGAGGGTGGGCAGTACGTACCGCTGCTGACCGACACGTACCACCATCCCGTCGATGATCGCCATCGTTAGGGGTAGCTGCATTAAGAACGTCGAGCCCTGGCCCGGCGTTGACTGGATCTCGACCTTGCCACGCAGTGCCTCGATGTTTCGACGCACGACGTCCATACCCACGCCGCGGCCTGAGATATCGGTAACTTTCTCTGCGGTCGAGAACCCAGGCTTGAAGATGAGCGCGAAGACTTCGCCATCGGGCATCGAGTCGTCATCGAAGTCCTCGGGGATCAGGCCTTTGGACTTCGCTTTGGCCAGGAGTTGGTCACGCCGCAGCCCGCGGCCGTTGTCGCTGATCTCGATCACGATCGAGCCGCCCGAGTGGTAGGCCCGGAGGGTTACGCGGCCCTTGGGGTCTTTGCCGGCGGCCTTGCGTTCCTCGGCGCTCTCCACGCCGTGATCGCACGAGTTGCGAACCATGTGTACCAGCGGGTCGGTGATGGCCTCAACCACGTTGCGATCAAGCTCGACGTCGTCGCCCTCGGTGATCACCTCGATTTGCTTGCCAGCCTTCTGGGAGACGTCGCGGACGAGTCGGTTCATCTTTTGGAACGTGCCCTTGAGCGTCACCATGCGCAGGGACATGGAGACCTCTTGCAGGTCTCGGATCATCTTGCCCATCTGGCCCATCGATCGCTGCAAGCGAGGATCTCTGCCCGAGGCTTCCAGCAGTCCGGAGACGTCTTGCACCATCATCTGCTGCGCGATGACTAACTCGCCCACCATGGTCACCAAGTTGTCCATGCGCGAGGTATTGACCTTCACGGTCTGGTCGGCCTTGCGCAGCTTGCTCGGCGTGCTGGCGGCTGGGGCGGGCTGAGGTGCCGTAGACCTGGCAGGTGCTTCGGACTTGGGTGCTGGCGGGGCCGCGACGTCGGCGGCGGGGATGGTCTTACCAGCGGCAGCGGCGTCTAAACGCTCAATGAGATTGTCAAACTCTGCGCGATGAGGTCCGGTGCCATCCTCAAGCACATCGAGCAGCTTGCTCATCATGTCGCACGAGGCAAGCACCAAATCAAGCTCGGCACGTTCGAGCACGATGTTTCCGCTGCGAGCTGCGTCCAGCAACTGCTCGGCGCTATGGGCCAGTGACACGATGGGCTTGAGCGCCATGAAGCCCGACACCCCCTTGATCGTATGGAACGCTCGGAAGACGGTGTTGATGAGTTCCGTCTCAGTGTTGTCCTGCTCGAGAGCGAGAAGTGCCTCCTCGGAAGCGGCGATGTGGTCGCGAGCCTCGCACAAGAAGTCGGCCAGATTGTCCTCGGTGCCAGCCTGCGGTGCGAAGGTGAGCGAGTCGTTTTCGGTGGTACCTTGGTGCTGAGGACTTGGCGTGGGTTCGGATCTGGTGGGTTGTTCTGGAACTGCGGCAGTAGGGGCCGTCACCGAATCAGGTGATGCCGTTGTCGAGGAAACGGGCTCGGCACTGTGTTGCTGACGCTGGGCGGTGAGGATGGCGTCGAGCACGGATTGGTGATCGGTGGGTTGCGCCTTGTGGTCGGCCGACAGGCGGAGTATGAAGTCCTTTAGCCAGTCGAGCAGCGCCAGCAGTGGGTCGATGGGCACAGCCTGGCTGGCCGCGAGCTTCTCGTCAATGAGCGTCTCGGCTTCATGGCAAACACGCTGGGCTGTATGGAATGCGAAAACACCACACTCACCCTTGAGCGTGTGCAGCGATCGCCGGATGTCCGCGATCTCATCCGCTGCGTTCTCAGGCTCTTGCTCCACGGTCAGCAGCCAGCCTTCGATATCCGACAACATTCCCTCGCAACTCGCGATCCAGCCGGGGATAAGGTCGTCATCTTCAGCAGCATCCAACGGCGCATCGGATGGAGCTTCCTCGTTACCTGGCTGGTTCGTGGCGGCTTGCAGTCGCTCGATGACGTTGCCGATCTCCTGGAAGGCTTCTTCGGCGCTGGAGACTTCTCGCAACACAATGGCTTCGGCCAGGCTCCCGATCTCCTGAGCCATCTTTGAAATCTCGTCGGCTTGGTCCGCAGGGATGTCGCTGGCCAGTGAAGTTGCCTGCTCCTGCATGGCAACGAGACCAGGTAGGTCGGTCGAATCGGTCAGTACGGCCATGCGCGCCAACTGCTCGACCCGTTCCTGGAGGTTTTCAAGCATGTGCTGCTCCCGCGGCATTGCCGGTTACTGCTGGTATCTGACTCTGATGTCGTATATCGGAAGGTGGTAAGGGGGGCATGATTGCGTAGCCACACCCAATTGTGGGGACGATCCAGCGCAGGCTGACGGTGGGCCCAGGCCTTGCCGATATCCGAATGACGCAAGCAAGGGAGCACACTGACAGTGGCAGAGAACCACATCCGATCATTGATCGAATCCGTGCAGCTGGTTTTCAGCAACATGGTTCATACCGAGGTCGAGATCGGGGAACCGTTCGTGCGAGGTCACATCGAGAGAGAGGAAGTCGTCGGGGTCGTTGAGCTGTCCGGAGACCTTACAGGCGCGGTGATCTTATCCAGTGCGATCCCCACGGCAAAAGCGATTGTCGAACAGCTCAGTGGAGAGTCGTGCAACGCCAACGATCCGATGTTTATTGATGCCTTCGGTGAACTTTTGAACCTGATCGCTGGTGCTGCTAAGTCGAAGTTCAACAGTGGCCGTGTGATCATGTCCGTGCCTTCGGTGACTATTGGTAAACAGGTCGATCCGATGGTGGCGAACGATTCGGTGTGTATCTGCTTGCCATGTTCAACGGAAGTCGGCCCATTTTGCGTGGACATTGCGGTTTGTGAGACGGTTGGGAACACCCGGGCGGCCAGCTGACAGATACCAAGCTGAGGAAAGTAGGAAACACGATGCGGTTCTTCATCATTGACGACTCCAAGACGATGCGCAACATCGAGAAGTCCGTACTAGCGGGCCTGGGCTACACAGAAGTCGGTGAAGCCGCAGACGGCAAGGAAGGCCTCGAGAAGGTCGAGGTGTTCTCCCCCGACGTAATCCTCCTGGATTGGAACATGCCCGTTATGAACGGCCTAGAGTTTGTCAAAGCTTTCCGTGTGAAAGACAAGCTCACTCCTGTTATCATGGTGACGACGGAGTCGGAAAAGACCAACGTGCTCGAAGCCATCAAGGCTGGTGTCAACAACTACGTGGTCAAGCCCTTCACTCCCGAAAGTCTCAGCGAGAAGATCAACCAGACCATCAGTCGAGCCAAGGGCGCTGCCTGAACGCCAGGGCAATACCCCGTCATGGCACGGCAGATACTAACGGTATCTGCCGCCTTCGCGACGGGCGACCTGCTGAATCCGACCGGTACGTCGATCACGCCGCGGCGGGTTTGCCCCAGCCTAAGCCGCCGTTCTCGTCGAATTTGATCGCTACGGGGCCGGTCACCAGCTCATCGCAGACTAGCTCTTTGTCCCTGTATCGGATGGTCACGCCGGCATAGATCGCCTTGCTGACAATCACGGCGGGTAAGCCAGTCGATCGAAGTGCATCCTCAAGCCGCATCTTCTTGGCTTCAACAGACTCACGTTTCATCTTCAACTCTTGGACCTCGAAGGTGATCTCGGTCATGCGCTCCTTCTGGGAGTGATCAAGGCTGTCGATGTTGGCCTTCAATGCGGCATGCTCATCGTTGAGTTCTGCTACTTTAGAGTCAATGGACTCGAGGTAGCCGGGCACGAGGGCCAGCATCGACTCCGCGTTGGGCATGCTTCCTACAACGAGTTCGGTAAGGCTGCCTTCGCTATCCCCCAGTTGTCCGATCTGAACGCTCTTGGCGACATGGACAACGCCGCCACGGATCGCACCGTGATTGCTCACGATGTCTCCGTCTATCTGAAGCGAGCAATCGACTAGTTCCGACTCAAACGTGACATTACCGCCAACTCTGCCCCGGACGTTCTGTAGCGAAAGTACGTCTAAGTGCTTTGCATCCACCACACCTGGTGTACCAATGTCGTCATGTTCGTTTGGGGCCGCAGCGTCGGCCGCGGTTCCAGGCATGTCGGGTGCGGGTGCGGCGGAGGGCACGGCTGACTCTTCGGATTTGCTGCGGAATTCCACACCACAGGCGTTGCGGCCGCAGTCGTCGGTCCGATTCCAGCGGATGACAACAGGAGTGGATCGATCTGGTTCACCTGAGGGCGAGTGGATCTGTAGCAGCCATTCTGTGCCTACCTCGATAGCTGTGTCTACCGCCAACGCTGCCCCGTCAGGCGAGAGATCGTTGAGCTGTACGCGAACGACCTCGCCCTCGGGGTTGTCCATTGGCACAAGGGATCCAGGTATGTTCACGGCCTGGCGGATAGAAGTTCGGGTCGGTACACTCATGGTGTTATTGGTCTTTTGCTCCATGGTGGGGACAGATATCCACTCTCATCGGAACATGAAACGCAGTAGTTGAGCCCCCCCTTAACCGGGTATGCCGCAATTCACTTGGGTGGTCAATACACTCCGCGGCATGCTCGACGACTTTGGTGAGCTACATGCGGGCCACCCGCGCCTGATCTATGATACTGCTGTGCATCGGAGGGTTATGGAGCGAGGCGGAGCAGGCTTCCGATGGGCTGTTGGCTTGTGGTGTCGGCGACGACATTCCAAGCACCGATGTTGACGCGTGGTGCCAGTTGCCTTTCTTGCCATTTGACGTCCGAAGCAGTACGCCTTGCCCGGCGTTCGATGGATGGCAGCGATGTACCAGAGTCGACAGGCCACATTTGGCTGCGATTCCGCGAGGGTCGTACTGAATTGATGTCTGTGTTGATGTGCAAGAAAGTCCTGAACTACATTTTGGGTCGATTCAGGACTACATGGGTTGATCAATCGTCCCGGCAACCACACAAGAACAGCTCTTAGAGAGCGTGAGGCCGGTTGAGAGGGATGTGATGTAGTTGGTGTCCTGGAAGGCTGACGCTCTACCATTGAGCTACGCCCGCAATACACGATCTGCACTACAATATTGTGGAATCATGCAGGTCTGCTTCCATGCCTCAAACTATGTTGCGGCCGACGATGAGTGGAAGTTGTATGATACGGACCCGTTCCCGGGTGATCGGATAATGGTCATCGTGGGGCAATTGCGTTCCGATACTCACTGCCACATCACCGTCGATAAGACGCTCGAGTGCATGGGTGTGTTTGGTCGGTTGATAACAGTCGAGACTAAGCCTTGTGTTTACGTGATCTACATGGATGACTGTCCATAAGCGAAGCAGATGATCACGATTGCTCAGAGCCCCGCCCATGTGCGGGGCACTTGTTGTCCACTGGGTGTGCTTGTCATCAAGTTCATAACTCGAGTGGGAGTTCTGTGCCGGCAAAGCGCCCTGGCCGCGGTGAAGCTGGGACAGAAGGCCAGCTTGTTCGCAAAGGAGTCGTAGGTGACTGGGTCAATCACATGCCTGTTGAACTGGCGGTTCGTTGCTGTGGCCGTATTGGACCATTGATACGATCCTGTTTGCGAAGCCGCCCCCGATAATGCGTAGCGGAGAGGGCGTTGGCTTCTTAACCTCATACTGAATATCGAGATCAGATAAACCGTACTCGCTGTCCAAGTCGACAGCCCCTTGGCGTTAGACCTGTCCAAGCTCTGTGGTTTGCATCGGTTGCGTGGATTCCTGCGCGAATCGGTAGCTGTTCGTGCTGCTAGTACCAACAGGCGTGCATATGGCACAGTACCGTGTAGCGTTCTGATCGATGAAGCGTCCGTTGGCGACTGCGAAGCCAACGGCTAGGACGGCAATTCTTGCGGATCTCACTGGTACGGGAATGCACGCTGGCGCGGACCATATTAGCTATCAGCACGTATCAGCCATGCCTACGTCATCGAATCACTGTGCTCGAGTAGTACGGTCTTCAAGCGACCCTCTGGCAACGCATCCTTGTCCGCCATTCGGTGCCAAATCAGCTCAACGCGCTTTTGCGTGATCCACTAGAAACTGAGAATCTCTACGCTGGCATTGACCGCATCGGTGACGAACGCCCGGAGCTTCGACGCGCGATCCGGTTCGTCGTCCTCGGTGTCGGCCATGGACGCCATCGAGAGTATGGCAATCGGCAAAGCCCCTTCGCGTTCGACCCATCGCCCGGCAGTGAGAGCGGGCCGCCCCGCATGCAACTCGCCCGCACGCTGCCATGGGCTAACGTACCAATATCCGGCAGGCTCAAGGCCATCCGGTGGTGTAACCCCCACGCCGATGGTCTTCGTCATAGAATCCTTACGATCGCGCTCGACGATCGCGAGGGAAGCAAGATCGAAGTGGTGCGGCCAGCAACGCGGTGGATCAGAAGCTAGCACCGATGACCCTAGCGAACGAAGAACCCGATCGGTCGAGTCATATGTTGCCGCCAGTTGTGCGAGCGCTATCCCGGGCTCGGAAAATGTGGCGCCGTGCGCAAGTTCGTGCTCGGGAAGATCGGGTGCCGCGCGCGCGGCTTGCCGAGCCGGCCCGATCCTGGCCTCAACCACACCTCGGATCCACTGGGTGAGCTCGTCCGGCGTTGCGCCGGCCGCCAGTCGTTCATCAACGATGCCGCCCTGCGCATCGTGGACCGACACCCGCAGATCAGCAAATCGCATCCGGGCGGTCAGCGCATCGCCCCCGCCGGCGGGGACTCCTTCGACACCTCCATCGACAGGGCCTCCACCGGCTAGCCACGCGAAGCTCGAGTGCGAATCGTCCGGTGCTTCCTCGCCCCAAGCCTTGCCGAGTTCGGCCGCGGCTTGCGCCGCAAAGTGCGCCTGGCGCCACGCATCCGTGATCGCAGGAAGGTCGATGCGCGGTAGCGTGATGTCCACGGCCAAATCGCTCGTCTTAATCACGGCGTTGGCTCCCGGCGTGCGGTGTCGACGGCAACCGCGTCCAGATCGCGAAGCTCCCGTCCGAGTGCGTAACCGATCAGGATGCGGATCGCTGAGACACCGCCAAGGATGGCCAAGTGTTGGAGCGATGGCTGGAGCATTGTTTCGATCACATCGGCCGCAATGAGCAACTCCAGGGCGAACAGCAGGTAGAAGCCAACAGCACGACGGAGGTCGCGCATCTCCTGATCGCACGGGCGGCCACTGAGACGGACCTTCTCGGCGCGCACAAACCGGGCGGCGCCATAGAGCACCCCCCAAACGAGGACGAGTACCGTCACAGCGTTAATGCCGTGTACTACGGTATGCAGAATCTGTTCGAACAACCCCGCCTGGGGGGCGTCTGCAACCGCCACCGGCGAAGCTCCGTTGAGGTCGAGGCTGGTGTACCGCATGATCACAGCCCCATCCCCTCACCATCACTGGTGCCCAGGTCTCCCGCGCGGGCCGTGCCGTGCCCGCCAGTCGTCGGATCCTCGCGACATAGACGATCGACGCGATCATGCTCGTACCGCACAGTCTCAATGATCCGGAGGACCTCAACGGCACTGGTTACCATCGCAACCAGCATGCAAACAACACCCAGGAGAAAAACGCCGCCCCCCGCAGTTTCGAGCCACAAATGCTCGGGACTGGCGAGCAGCCGTCCGGCGATAGCGATCATGGCAAGGAGATTACAAGCGATGGCGGCAAACAGCAACAACATGGTGACACGCAACAGTGCCGCACGGCCAATCAGGCGATGCGTCTGGTGCTCCAGGCCCTCGAGTCGCAGAGCCCGAACCCGGCCGGCCCTCGAACCTGGCTCGGCGTCTTCGCGCCATGCGACCAACCGCTCGCTGTGAAACGTGCGAGTGCGGGCTAGCAATGTGTTCATGCGCGCGGTGCTGGAGAGCAGCAGTAGCCCACAGGCGGGGATCATGGTTGCCGGCGGAATCATCTGTTGGATGAGCATGGCACTGGTCTCGGCCACTTGCAACCTCCCAGAGAGTTGGCTCTGCATTCGAGATCAATGATAGTAATCCCAGCTCTGTGGGAGCATCTCTCAAGCGTAGCGGTAGTATCACAGCCAACCGACGAAAGCAGACAGGTACGCCCTAGGCCATCCTGTCGGACAACTTCGAGGGCTGGGAGCCCACTTCCCCATCGATAGCCATGCCCTAGCAGGAATAATGCTCGACATCCTGATCAATGGTGTCGATTGGATGACGTCGGCTCGCGCCTCAAAACAACTAAGGTCAGGCGCACTCCATAGCATGCGGAGTGCTCGAGACTTTGGACTCACCCCATGAGCAACCAATCCCCTGCGCCGTGGTTCCCTACGTAGATGTCAAGAGTCCCGTCACCGTTGACGTCATGGACTTCTACGTCGAGCGCGTTACCAGATATGTTCGCTGGCACCCAATCACCCCGATGCCGGAAGCTGCCACCGACATTCTCAAGAACAATCAATGGCTGGCCTCCACCCGGCGTGATAGCGGCAATCACCGCGTCAAGATCACCATCGTTGTCCAAGTCGGCAAAATCTACATCCAGAGAGAACACCGCCATCGGTGGGATCCATCCGACGGCCTCTTCAAACCTCCCATCTCCATCGTTGAGCAGTAGTCGATCTTGCGAGCTCTGACCGCTCCACGCGACATTCGCAAAGTACAGATCCAGATCACCATCACCATCCACATCGCCGAAGTCAGCTTCGCGTGTCTCTTCGGTTGCCTTCAATCCAATCGCGCTATCAGTCCCGTCCGTAAATCGCCCGTTCCCGTCATTGAGCAGCAACCGGTTCGCATCTTCATTCGCGACCACAACATCGAGATCCCCGTCGCCATCTACATCGCCAAACTCGACGTCCTGTGTCCGATCCTCGATTCTCGGGAGTTGATCTGTACCGTCCTCGAACGTTCCATCTCCTCTATTGAGCAACAACACATTCTGTCCGCCAGGTACTTGTTGTGCGCCCGGCTGAGACGAGCTGCCCGCGTTGCCAACTATGATGTCGACATCGCCGTCGCCGTCCACATCCGCCGCGGCCACGCCATTGGACACTCCCTTGGCTCCCGACTCTGGCAACAGCATCGATCCGTCACGGAACTGGAGTCCCCGTGGCGTTTGGCCTTCGTTGAGGTAGTACTCGTTCGTCTCGTCATCCTCGCTGACGATGAACAGATCCATCAGGCCGTCACCGTTGAAGTCTGCCACCACAATGTCTTCAGAGTCGCGCTGGACGCCCTGGGGCAACGCCCAATCTGCGAACTCGAAGCGTCCGTTCTCAAAAAGCATCACAAAATTCTGCCCGAACTCTGTGGCACCAACGAGGTCGATGTCGCCATCGTTGTCCAAATCGGCGAGTTCGATGTCCATCGTCCGGCCGTTCGTCGGCGCCAGCGGCAAGATCTTCCTCGCTTCATCTGTGAATGGGACAACTGCGGCGGTGCTTGTCGATAGCGCCACGAACACGCTCATACACACTGCAAGCATGACTGCCTCCAACAACAATCCAGTAGTTCGCGAGATACCCTGCACCTGGAGAACCAGATGAGGCCTACGAGATCAAGTGACCGTTCCTGAGAATATCCCCGTCCTTGCGGACCGATGGCGCAAAGCAAACTTCTGTCAGTACGACTTCCACCTGTCTGAGTACCTTGCTCTGTACTCAAAAAAGAGGGCCCAAGTCTCGATCCGACCTTGTTTGGAGGCCAGTTTGGTGAAAGAATAGACTGATCGAGAGAAGCGGCTCACGCTCGCATGGCGTCGCGCCGGGCGAGGCACCGCAGCCTGATCTGCCGCCAATGCTTGCCCAGTCACCATGTTTGCGCAAGAGCGTTGCTGCCACCCAGCAGGGCTGTGGTTTCACTTATCCTCCGATGCCGGGTCGTGCTTCTCGAACCATGCCAGGATCTCGGCAACCTTGGCGATGAGGTTTGAGGGTTTCACGGCTATGCCATGGGCGGCATCGGGAACGCGCACGAGCTTGGTCGGGATCTCTCGGAGCTTGAGCGCGGTGTAGTACTGCTCCGTTTCGGCGAGAGGTGTGCGAAGGTCGTTCGACCCCGTCAACAACATCGTGGGTGTCGTCACGGCACCGACAAGGGAGATGGGCGAACGCGCCATGTAGTGATCCTGGTGCTCCCAAGGCGGGCCGGGGAACCAGTATTTCATGAAAAAGGCCGGGAAGTCGCCGTAGAGGATCATTGAGTACCAGTTGATCACGGGCTTCGCGACAACGGCACCCGCGAACCGATCGGTATTGCCGACGATCCACGCGGTGAGCACACCGCCTCCCGATCCGCCCGTAACGAAGAGGCGTTCACGATCAATGAAGCCCCTCGCGATCAGACCATCGACCGCGTCGATGAGATCCTGGTAGTCATCTCCCGGGTAGGCGTGGTGAATGGCGTTGCCGAACTCTTCGCCGTAGCTTGTCGACCCGCGTGGATTGACGTAGAGAACAACATAACCCGCGGCGGCAAAGAGCTGGATCTCACTGGCGAAGCGTGGGCCGTAGTCCGCGACGGGTCCGCCGTGGATCTCGAGGATCATCGGATACTTCGTCGATGGGTCGAAGCCCGGGGGCGTGACGTACCAACTCTGGATGCGCTTGTCGTCGATCGACGAGTCGGTCCAGAACATCTCGATAGGGCGCACATCGCGGTGGTCCACCAGGTCGCCGTTGAGGTCCGTAATGGTGCGCACGGCACCACGCCGTGCGATAGCGAGCTCGGCGGGCTTCGTGTGCGATGCTTGGGTGAAGGCGACGGTGTTGTCGTTGCTAACGGTGAACGAGCCACCACCGTAGGGACGCCCGAGGGACATGCCCCCCAGGTCGATCGCAACCTCTGTTATACCGCCCGTGTTGGAGTTGATGCGGAGGATCTTGGTGCGCCCGAGGTCGGTCGAGCGGACGTAGATAGCGCGACCGTCAGCACTCCACACGGGAGCCGCAACCTCGCGATCGAGTCGTTCGGTGAGAGTGCGGGCGTTGGTTCCGTCGATGTCGACAAGGTAGAGCTTTTCGGGCTGATACGCCTGAAAGTGGTCGTCAAACCCGACGTACGCGATCGTGCGACCGTCTGGTGAGACGGCGGGGAAAGTGTCGGGTCCGAAGCGGGTGGTGAGTTGCGTGATCGTGCCAGTTGCAATATCGATGGCGTGGAGATCAGAATCGAGCGGCTGGAGCTCGTGGTCCTTGCGCCGGTTGGAGCTAAGAACGATGGTCGCCCCATCGGGTGTCCACGAGTAGGGCCCGTTGTGGTCGAACTCACCCGATGTAAGCTGCCGCGCCGTGCCGCCGTCAGCCGAGACGACGAAGAGGTGGGTCTGCCCGGGCTCCAGGTCGCCGCGCCCGTCGATGCGGTAGACGAGGTCGTCAATGATCTCGATCGGCGGGCCCCAGTCGGCGTCCTTCGGCGGCCGAGGCATCGTCGCGGCCTTCGCACCTTCGGCCGGAACGAACATCCCAAAGGCGATGTGGCGCCCATCAGGCGACCACGCCAGCCCGCTCGGAGATTGGGTCAGTCGCGTGATCGGCGCTGTCCGCCCGCTCTCTTTGTGGTGCACGAAGATCTGGGAGCGCCCGTCAAACGTGGAGACGAAGGCGATGCGGTCGCTCGCCGGGGACCATCGCGGCTGGGAGACACCTGCTTCGAGCACAACGAGCGGCTCGTGTCCCGTACCGTCGCTGTTGATGATCCAGAGCGACGACGTGCTGCGGTCTTTCACGATGTCAAAACCGAGGCGTGTGTACACGACCGTGCGTCCGTCGGGCGAGATCCGCGGATCGCCTGCACGCTCAAGCTCGAACACGTCCGCTGGGGAGAAGGGCGTACGGGATGCCTCGTCCTGCGCAAGCACGCTTGTCGGAGCCCCCAACACGATGGTCGACGCAATCAGGAACAATGTTGTGATCATTAGTATCTCCGCGGGCACTTCACAGGTGATTTACCAAGACAGTAGATCGGACACTCTCTTGAGCTTGTGATGCTAGGACGTTCTTGACGCCGACTCGGTAGATCCAGGGAGCACCTAAAAGAGCGAAGTAGACAGGAGTGCCTGCTAGGAGGATCTCAATAGCAACGGCGAGTTTGAATTCCATGATGAGTGCCGTACATTCTCACAGGCATTCATCCCATCACACTCTCACGAAGCATGCGAGCCGGCATAGGACACGCTGGCTTGCGGGCGCGGTGGTCTCCGATGACGGTACCTGCCCATTCGAGAAGTGGTGATAGAGCCTGGACCAGTCAAACTGGAACCACGGGAGATTCCGGAGGGCGTTGCAAGAGCGGCACAGAGTGTGAGCATGGCCATGGGATCAACACAGATCTAGGCGTTCTACCACGGTACGCGCCGCCTGGGACAGGACATCGATTGTGGAGATTCCAGCTACTAGCTACAACTTATATACACTCACCTGGAATCTGCTTCGAGCGCACGTTGTACGATCTCGTTCTCTGGCTCAAGCTCGGCCGCGTGCTTGAGAGCCGCAGCAATCGAGTAGCGATCCTTGGTCGGGTCTAGTGAGCGCGCGTATGCCAGCCAAGATATCGCGTTCGTGGATTCGACGCGGACAGCGATCGCCGCGAGCCTGGCTGCTTCCACTGCTCTCCCAGCTCGCCTTAACTCGGTGATCGCGGACACCAGCATTCCGTCATGCGTATATCCCGTATCGATCGCCGCCAACGCATCGTCTACTCCGGCTTCTTCGTCGCCTCTTGCGAAATGGAACTGGGCACGAACCGCAAGAAACTTGTGCTGTCCGGCTTCGATTGCATCGGTTATGAGGGCCATCGATCGATCTCGATCTCCCCCGAATCCAACCGGCGCGCGTTCACAAGCGAAGGCAACGTAGTACCTGGCATCGCTCAATGTTGGATCGCTCGCTAATGCCAATTCGAAGGCTTGCTGAGCCCGGTTTGCGATGCTCCAACGTGCCAATGGAGAGTCCGTCGTGGCGAGCCTGTCGAGGTAGCAGTAGGCACTCTGTAGGTGGTGCAGAGGATGATTCGGCTCGCGCTCCAACGCGGACTCGATCACCTCACGTGCTTCGTCAAGGCTGCCATCTCTCCGCAGACGCTGAGCCAATAGATTGAGGGTACCAGTACCCTCGATAGTCCGGAGAGTCTCGGCGGACATCTCACTCCCATCTTCAATCAACAATGGGGCGAGCTCGGGCCAAGCACCGGTGTACTGCTCGGGTGTTACCGTGGTGCCTTGGGTTACTCGAGACACCTGACCTGCTCGCGACAATTCTGACAACGGTGGCACGCCCAGCGAATCGGCCACTGTTGGGGTCGCCCTTGCGACGTCTACATCTGGCGCCGATGATGGCGGCCGAGCATTGGTGTTCTCCGGCTTGAGGGTCGGCATCGATAGGAACACCGCTGCGAGTACCGCCCCCATCGCCGCCAGCGCGCCGCCACCGCCGACGAACGCGACGAACACCCGCGGCGGACGCAGCCCTTCCGGGGACCGTAGAACCCCGACAACGCCAACCCAGTGCAGCGCAACAACCCCGAGCGTAAATCCCTCGAGCGTGAGGCGTAGAGCCAGCATTGAGTTTGGTATTGGCATCAGCTCAACGCGGAGATAAGCCGCATGTGCCGTCCAGAACATAGCAGGGATCAACGCTGCGGCAAGTTGCCGAGCCGACGACAACGCAACGAGCGCCGTCCACGTACCCATGAGCAACATCATCAGGCTCAGGTCAAAATTAATCGCGAACAAGCCCCATGTCACCATTCCAGGAACGCCTGCCATTGCGTCCGCCCATTGCATATGTACAGGCAGGATCAGGTGGTACCCACCCATGAGCACTGTCGCCGTGCCGCCCGCGAACAGGCAGGCACGACCGACGCGTCGATTCTGCACAGGGACGCCATGAGATACCGCCATCGTTGAGTCCTTCCGGTGTTCTAATCAGTCCATGCGTTGATTCGGTTCTCCACGATGTGGCTTTCATCTGCTCATGTGATTGCCGTTCAAGATCAGGTTCGCCTACTAGCCATGTCGCACCGGATCGAGTTACGAGCATGAACCTGTGAGGATTCATGCTTGTAACTCAACTTGGCAGAGTTCCAGTTGAACCCGTGTCAATCCAGTTCAGAAGTTGGACTTATAGAAGACGGTGCTCGATTTCCCAACGAGAACGTCGTTCGCATTTCATCTTCGCCGCCTCGATCCGACGAGCAAGCACAGCGCACCGAGACTCATAGCCCCGGGAGCCGGGATGGATCGCGTGCCGCTGATCGAGTAGGTAAATTGCTCCTGGCTCCCAGGTGGAAATCGGGTCTGGGTCAGGAACACAGCGGAGATGGTATTCTCATCGAGCAATCGGAAGTCACCCATCAAGTTCAGCGACAGACTGGTAGAGCTGTCCGGAAACGAGTCGAACTCCGGGGTGACTCCCGACGGGACAATCACACGGAAACCAGCGTGGTCGGCATCCTCGAAGATGCCTTGGAAGAACGTGCCATCATCGTACGTCAGCCGCAGGATGTCATCGGTGACTTGTGCTGTTGCTCCAATCGTTGACACATCGATGACATGCCCATTCGCCGAGTCGAGTTCGGTGATCGTCAGATCCCATGAACCGTTGATCGAGCTACTTCCTGCGGTGCGCGATTGAATCTGTGTGAGAAAATCAGCGTCGGTCCCTGGGGCACGGCGGAGGACCGAGCTGTAGGTCTCGCCGAAGTATTGCAGCGACATCGTCGCATTGTCCTGAGATGTGAACTGGCCGGTACCGGAGCTGCGAGGTGTGGTATCCCACGTGATACGACCATCCCCGAGGATCTGTCCGTGATAGGGGGCGATACCGCGAACGTCAGAGAACTGGTAGCGATTCTCGCCCGGAAGCTGGCGGAAGTGGATCCACTCCACGGCGGAGAACGGCCCTGTATACGAATGGTAGAACACGCCGCGCGGATCGATATCCTCAGCATTGGCATCGCTGGCAACAACGAGAGTAGGCCCAACTACAGCGAGTATCACGGCATGCCACGTGGCAGTGCTCGCACATCTGAACATAGTCCTACCTCCAACCGATCAAGGGATGCAACGGGTCTACGTGGCTGTAGAATACCTCAAATATGCCGGTCGTGCTTTCATTCTCGTGCGCGCGTTCGTGCGCGCACGAAACCGAAAGCGCTCGTAGGTGTACAGCTATCGATGGACAACCAGCTCAACATCTGGACAGACGACTACATCTCGTATGCGAGCACTGGTATGCTCCAGATAGGGTCCGAGAATAGACCCTCATCTGCGCGAGGATGGTCGTGCGTTGAGAATACCGGCGAACAGCCAGTACTGGCCTTTTCGCTACTCCCCGTTCACGTAGAGTTCGAGAATCATCATCCGATAGTCCTCTCGCCAGCCACGGTCGCGGTCACGGCCTCCAATGGCTCATACGTCCGGTCGTTGGTGCATGACGCGGGACAACGCACTATTTTCTTCGGAATACCAGATGATCTCATTACGGGGTACTGCACACAACTCGATCCATCGATGCTGGAACGACTCGATGATCCGTTCCCAGATCGATACGCTCCGGTCTGTCCCCGTGCAATCGCGATGGCCAGGCAACTCGAGCGGGTTGTCTTTGAATCGGAGTCGATGCTCGATCCGATGCTTGTCGACGAGTGGGCCCTTCAGATCCTCGAGTACTCGTTCCAGACATTGCTATCTCTTGGTTCAACGAGACGGCTAGTCGCGTACTCAACTTCAACCTACCGGTCCCAGCGATGCCAGATAAACGACGCAGTAGCAGCTCTCGCGAAGAATCCCGGTAGTTGCTGGTCACTCCCCGTGCTTGCCGACCTTGTAGGTTTATCACCTGGATATCTGTCGCGCACGTTCCGTGAGCACACTGGCTCAACCATCACCCAATATCTGATGATCCTGCGCGTCATCCACGCTCTACAGCTACTTCCCGACTACAAGGGCAATCTAGCCAGTCTCGCCTATGAATCTGGGTTCAGCTCACATGCGCACATGTCCACTAGCTTCCTCAGACTCATCGGGGTGACGCCAAGTTCGACGACTGCAGCCCACCAGCAGGAGCTGATCAGTCGACTTGCACAGGAATCTCATACTATTCACAAACCTATATGAGGTCGGCTAGTCGCGAGGGTGAAGGACTAGTCACGCAGCTAGATCTGCATTCGTATCGGCTCTTGCAGACTCTGGCCCTGCATCGCCGACCGCAAGACCTGCCCGAATGCGGCAGAGCTCGTCTAGCGCCGCCTCGAATGCTTCGACGACTCGTGGGTCAAAGTGTGACCCGGAATCCTTGGTGATAATCTCACGGACCGTCTCGACTGGCATCGCGGGCTTATAAACACGCGGGGACATCAGTGCATCGAAGACATCGGCTACGGCCGTAATGCGAGCGGAGAGTGGGATATCTTCATATGAAAGCCCGACGGGGTAGCCCGATCCATCCCACTTCTCGTGATGGTATAAGGAGATCTCGATTGCCATCTGGATCAACGGATCACTCTCAATTTCTTTGTGTACCTTGATGAGCGTATCGGCTCCGAAACTAGGATGGGATCGAATCGCCCGAAACTCTTGTTCCGTGAGCTTGCCCGGCTTGCGGAGAACGGCGTCCGGCACCCCGACCTTCCCAATGTCATGGAGCATCGAGGCGAGGCGAATGCGTTCGATCCACGCATCGTCAATCTCATCGCACTCAGGCATCAGATGTTGAGAGAGCACAACCGTGTACTCGCTGATACGCCGGACATGCTGGCCAGTCTCATTGTCCCGATAATCGGCGAGCGTTGCGAGAGCAGTCACGATCGCTCTTCTCGATTGCCGGAGTTGGAGTGTCCTGCGCTCCACGGTTGACTCAAGCTCCCGGTTCCACTTGTGGACCGCATGCGAGTGCGCTCGGATGAACGCGTATCCGCTGATTGCCGTGAGGATCAATACGGGCAACCCAACGCCAAGCATGCGAGCGAGCAAGCCCGCGGTTACCTGTTGGGATGCAGCTGTGAGCCCGGACACCGGCTGATGCACCAAGAGCCGGGTCCCCGACGCTGTCAGTGTCTGCGTAGCGACATAGTGCTTGCCATCGACGGCAAAGTCGACCACGCCCACATCAACGCTGCCGATGCCAATCTCACCGATCCTAGTCGATTGATCATTACCAACTCGGGTGATCAGGTGATCACCCAGATTTACGCCACGCAGCGACGGATCGTCACGGAGTTCCGGATGGCACGCGATGTTCCCGGCCTCATCCAGAATACACGCGAAGCCACCAGATCCAAAATCGACCTTCTCTACCAAACTTTGTGCCCGTTTCCAGGACACATCATGTGGATCAAACTCGTCAGGAAGGTCACCGATGGCATCCACCAGGCTCTGAGCCACTCGGCGGTTGTTGTCAATGATAACCCCATCAACACTCGCCGCGATGCGCTCATGGGTGGCGTTGTAAACGACCAGCCACCCAATTGACAGGATGATCGCCTGCGCCAGAACGAAAGCGACCATCGTGATCAGCGGCCTCTTGAGCGTTTGGGTCAGCATGCTGCGGGCTTATCAGCGTTCTACGCTCTTCCCCTTCGATCGACACGAACCGTGTTCTGGAACTCACTACACCTGCCAGCGGCATAATCAGCACAGACGGCGCGTTCCCTACCCCTTCTTCCAGATCACGAGAATTGAGCGGATTCGGCGCGCTGCCATCGTCACGTACATTAACGACGTATCAGAGACGTGACAGTCGACAACCGATGTGATGAAATCGGGCAATACTCGGTCCGCACTACCAAACATGCCCGGCATCACCATGGATCCAATGACAAGCGAGCCCTCCGGAACTCGCGTGAGACCGCCGATCTCTTGACGACCCACTCCCGCAGATCGAGGGCAATCGGCTCACCCCAGGCCCAGGTGGCCGAGGCCCTCTCGGGGGCCAGGTTCCCAGGACGCGAGCGCGACGAGGCCAAGGTCTGGAATTGCTACGCGGCCCTGGAAGAGGTCGAGCGTCTCGCGGGCCAGCCGGGCAACATCTCGGAAGGGTCGATCCAATGCATCCATGGGATCGCGTTCAACGGGATTCCTACACCAACGCCGTATCGTGATGGACAGAATGTCATCTGGGACGGCCGATCTGGCGGGATCGTGTACATGCTACCGGATGTACCGGAGTTCATGGCTGGGTTGTTCGCGTGGATCAACGAGTGCATGGCATCCGGGGAGCTCCCCTCATCGATCGTGGCGGGCTGTCGTACGGCCGGTATGCGACGATCCATCCCTTCTACGACGGGAACGGCCGGACCGCACGGTTGCTGACGACGCTCATCCTGCACAAGAGCTGATACGGCCTCAAGGGTAGCTGCAGCTTCGAGGAGCACTATTTAAGGAATCTTGACGCGCGCTACCGTGTCCTGGATGTCGGGGGCTCGCACAACTACTACTCGAGTCGGGCCGAGGCCGATGTCACCGGTTTCCTATCGTACTTCTGCAACGGAATGGCTCGGGCGTTCGCGGCGGTTCGATATCTCGCCCGACTGAGTTGAGCACCGCCGGCTTGGTGTACTCCAGTTCCTCAACCAGCGTAGCGAAGACCGCGGCCGCGACCCCATCCGCCGTTACTTCATCTTCGTCTGCACTCTCTCAACGCTTGATTGTGCCGGCCCCTCAAGTTGAACTCATCCAAAGCAAGTTCTGACACAACGTCTTGAGTTGAATGGCCGAATACTGATTCGACGAAAGGCCGGCGTCGCGCAGCAGATCGCACAGCCAAGTGGTTTGAATCGGAGCCCGCTCAGTCCATCCATGGGCTCATAGCCTCGGGTCCACCGGCTCGCTCTCCAGAGCAAGAACGCCAAACACGCACTCATGCACTCGACGCAAGGGTTCTCGGCGAACGAATCGCTCCAGCGACTCAAGGCCAAGGGCGAACTCGCGTAGAGCGAGCGACCGCTTGTGCTTGAGGCCACGTTGGCGAAGCCTGTCGAGATGCTCTGGTGCAAGGTACTCGGGGCCGTAGATGATCCTGAGGTACTCCGGTCCGCGGCACTTCACGGCGGGCTGTAGGAGGCCGCGGCGACCGCGAGCGATGAACTCTCGTGGCTTGACGACCATGCCCTCGCCCCCTCTTGAAGTCATCTGCTCCCACCACTCGATCGCGGCATCAGAACTTGACTCATCAGTCAGTGAGACTGCCCGGCTATTCGTCGCGATGAGCACAGGCTCATGCTCTGCAAGCCGAGCGGAAGTCTCCATGTGCCAGACGTGATCCTTGTTGACGTGCACGGCTCGTTCAGTTGCCAAAACGTGGAACGGAGCCAGCTTGAAGTCATCGACAGAGTCGACGTCCCAGCAGTACTCGCGATAGGCCTGCGTGTACTTGTCGATGGAGGCCTGCCGGGACCGGTAACGAGCGAGGAGGCCGCGGAGTTCGGCACCCCCGATGCGGTCCGCCGCGGCCGCCAGGACAGGGACCGCCTCGGCGAGTGCAAAGCGAGCCGAGCTGCCGACGGCGGCGTACTGCTCCCGCAGAAGTGCCTGGGCCTTTGCCGACCACGGCATGAGCTCGCAGTCCAAGCAGACCCATGACGTCTCAAGCTCATCCCAGAGGCCTGATCCCTCCATTGAAGCTCGTACTCGGTTAAGGAACGATGCTTCGAGCTGAGCGTCGTTAAAAAATCTGCGGCCGGTTCGTGTGTAGACGATGCCGATCTCACCCGTCGTGACTCCGAATCGCGCGCGGGCCGCGTCGTCGTCGCGGCAGACAATGACGACAGCTCGCGAGCCCATGTGCTTCTCTTCACACACGACCTCCGCGACGCCACGGCTCCGGTAGTAGTCGAACGCCTCTGCTGGATGCTCAAGCAGGCCGTCGCGATCAGAAGTCTCGCTTGGCGACATTGTCGGCGGCAGGTAGATCAGCCACCGCGGGTCCGCCGCGAACCGGCTCATGACCTCAAGTGCGGCCGTTGCGTTCTCTTCACGGATGGTCACGTTCCGCTGCAATCGTGTATCCACAATCCGTTTCCCGACGACATCGGCGAGATGCAGCATGTCGTCATGCCGCTGCTGGGCGGTCAGTTCCGCGATGGAGTCATCCGGGAGGAATGGCCTGGCGGGCTCGGCGTACACCGCCTTTGCCTCGACGGAGGCAAGATCTCGCTCGGGATACCGCAGTGCGGTGAGCTTGCCGCCGAAAACGCAGCCAGTGTCGATGCAGATAGTCCCGTTCAGCCAGTCTGCATCAGGCACGGGCGTATGGCCGTAGACCACCATCGCTCGGCCGCGGTACTCGGCAGCCCAGTTATAGCGGACCGGCAGCCCGAACTCGTCGGTCTCGCCCGTGGTCTCACCGTAGAGGCAGAACTCGCGGACCTTTCCAGAGCCGCGTCCCTGCATGTCCTCATTGAGGCCCGCGTGAGCAATGACGAGCTTGCCGTCGTCGAGCACGTAGTGGCTCACAAGAGAGTCGATGAACTTGCAAACCTCTTCCAGGAACTCTGGCGACTCGCCGTCGAGTTGATCCATCGTCTCAGCCAGCCCGTGCGTAAGCTGCACGTTCTTGCCATTGAGCTTCCGCATGAGCTTGACGTCGTGGTTCCCAGGAACGCAGTATCCTTTGCTCTCAGCAACGATTCGCTTCACGAGGCGGAGTACCGCAGGTGATTTGGGGCCACGGTCCACGAGGTCGCCGAGGAACAGCAGCTTCCGCTCGGGTTGCTCAACTGGCGGCGTCACGGCCCAGTCGCCTTCGGGAGCATCCACGGTTCGTTGAATCCCATAGCCGAGCGACTCCAGCAACTCAGTCAGCTCGTCGAAACAGCCATGCACGTCGCCGATGATGTCGAACGGGCCGTGCTCGTCCTTCTTGTTGTTCCACAGCGGTACCCGCTCGATAGTCACGGCATCGACGTCGTCCTCGGACTCGAGGATCCAGACCTGCCGGAAGCCCTCGCGCTTGAGACTCCTACCACCTCGGCCCATGCCGCGACGCAGTGCGGCCCGCTGATTCCGAATGACATGCGGCCCGAAGTCTCGATCGGGGCGGGTGGCGTTGCGATCCTGGCACACTCGTTCGGGCAGGTTGAGGACGATCGTGACAGGGAGACAGTGGTGCTCGCGTGCGAGCTGTACGTACTTCCGGCGATCCTCCTGCCGTACGTTGGTCGCGTCGATGACCGTCAGCAGGCCATTCTTGAGCCGCTTACTGGCGATGTAGTGGAGGACATCGAAAGCATCGTCCGTCGCGACTTGGTTGTTCTCGTCGTCCGACACAAGCCCCCGGCAGTAATCGGACGAGAGCACTTCGGTCGGCTTGAAGTACTTGCGGGCAAACGACGATTTGCCGGAGCCGGAGGGCCCGACAAGAATGACCAGCGAAAGCTCGGGAAGATCGATCCTCATCGTCCAAGCACCTCTTCCATACGCCCTCTGTAAGAGTCGAGAAGCCAGTGCCCAAACTCGTCATAGAGTCTCTGTACGCACGCCTGCGACGTCGCTGAGACGTCCATCCCCCGATCGTCATACGGATGTATCAACAATCCGGTCTCAATATCTACGACAAACATGCGACCTGGAGAAACTGGGAGGACTCCCAGGTCAGCGGCAAAAGCAGCCCAAAGAGCACGATTTGCTAGGGTGCGAGGTAGCCATGCGGCTCCAAGCCACGTGTGGAAGTCCCCGGCCTCTGTTGGCGGAACCACCTGACTCTCGTAGGCGGCAATACTCGGCAGCCCATATGCCGTCACGGCCTCGGATAGTTCGGCCTGCTCCTCATTCGCCATCGTGGTATCGCAGTGACAACGTGCAATTACGAGGTGGACCTCTCGGGACTCCCTCAGTGCGGCGTTTACGATCGTACTTGCTCGTAGCTGTGCCGACTCCAGTCGGTCTATCCAGAACTCGCCTTGCGCAAGCTGAAATCGCAACGAGAACTCGTGCGAGCAAAAGACTGGCGGCGTCCACCAGCCTGCACCAAAGCGAGATTCGATCTTGGGCAATACGTATCCATGGTTCATGGCACGCGTCCACTCTCGAACGGACCGAGCCGATAACTCCACGGCTCATCGGTGGTTTGCTGGGGGTAGGCGAGCATGACCCCCTCTTCCACGTAGACAGTGACGGACCGAATTCTCAGAGGAACCGACTCAGACCAATCCAGAGAACGCAACTCAACTGCAAGCCTTGTAAACCACTTGTCGTCGAAGAAACCGAAATGGCAGCCGGACTCGGTACAGCAGTACGACTCGCCACCCAAGAAGGTGAGCTCTAAATCGAAACTGGACTCTGACGGGCTGTAGTTGTGTACCAACACTCCGTATTGAGCAGAAATCCCGTCTGAGCCGCCATTTGTATCGAACATTGCCTTAACGGCTTCTGAGAGGGTGATGTCGAGATCAAGCACGCTCAAAGATCCCCAACTGAGTGGGCGCTCCGACAGAGTCAACCACCGGCCCGACTGGCAAGAACCGTGCCGAATAGCCCTGATCACCTGCTACCGATTCCGCCCACGACTGGAACTGCTCTCGTGTCCACTCAAATCTGTGATCCCGGTGGCGGAATTGTCCAGCGGGCAGCGTCTCCCACATCACGTTGTACTCGGCGTTCGGCGTTGTAATGACGACTGTATTGGGCCGGGCGAACTCGAAGACAGCCCGCTCAAACGCTTTGAGTCGTGGTGGGTCCAGGTGTTCGATGACCTCGACGCACGCGGCAGCATCAAATCCCGTGAGCCGTTCGTCACGATAGATGAGCGAACCGTGCAGCAACTCGATTCTCTGTCGTTGCATGTCTGGGAGCCGCTCGAGTCGGAGTTTCTCCGAGGCCCGTTCCAGCGATCGGATAGACACATCCATGCCGACGATACGTGTGAACTGTCGTTCCTTCATGAGGTCGCGGAGCAGATTGCCCTCGCCGCACCCCAGGTCGAGCACGTTCGTCGCCCCGCTGGCCTTGAGAGTAGCCAGCACCGACCCCATCCGCTGAGCGTTCAGGCTGAGTGGGCTCTCGATCTGCTCCTCTTCGGTGTCGTGCTGTTGCTCCGACGCATCCGGGTCCAAGTCATCCTCGACAGCGAGACGAGCCAGGGCATCGCGGGTCAGGCGGTGTTGGTACTTGAGGTACCGGCGGGTGATGAGATCCTTCTCTGGATGGCCGGGCAGCCACGACTCACCGCGTGCGAGCAGCTTCTCGACTTCATCCTCACCGACCCAGTAGTGCTTGTCATTGTCGAGTACAGGAACAAGCACGTAGAGATGCTGGAGCAGGGCCTGGAGCGGCAGCTTTTGCTCGATCGTGAGCGTGTAGTACGGCCCGTCGCCCCAACTCTCGAACTGATCGTCGAGAGGGTGCCTGGTTGCGGTGACTGTGTAACCCAGCGGCTCGAACAGGCGATGGAGGAGGTCTTCGCCACTTCGGCTCGGGACGACAGCGATGGTCGCTTTGAGTGGAAGCGGCGTCTCGACGAGCTCCTGTCGCTCCTTGCTCCGGCCGTTCATAGCCGTCGAGAAGAGCTTGTTCAAGGCAACGCTGAGGAAAGAGGAAGCGACATACGGACGATCGTTGACGTAGTGGTCCAGCGAACGCTCTCCGCGGCCACGGACCAGGCCGACCGGGTCAACGTCGAGAATGACGCAGACCTGGCAACGCTCTTCTTCGGCGACAGGATAGAAGACATGCACGGTCCCAAAGCTCTGCTCAAATGACTGCAAGCCCGCTGGGTTCTTGTGAAGCAGGTAGCCGATGTCAGTCGCCGGACGGTGTGTTGTCTCGATCTGGAGAAGCATGTCTCACAATTCCCATCCTCTAATACATCGGAAGGCGATTGTACGCAGTTGCGGCTATTGCATGCGTCCGCTGCAACCAAGTCTGACGACATGCTGTCTGTCGGGCGCAAGGCAGCACTCCAACGGGCGGTGTGGCAGTCGCTGGCACCACCTCCAGTAGTTCATCCGCAACCGGTACCACGGAATCTCACGGCGAAACCAGAATCTGCGTTCCTACCGTCCACGGGCGATGTCGGCGGTTAGTAGTCCAACTGGTGTCCTCTCACCCCGATTCACCTTCTCATGAGCTTCTTAGCTCACCCGCTGTGCGATAACTTGGTGGGATCGGACGCATCTGGAGAGGCGGGCCTGACATAGCAGGGATCCGGCATTCGGTTGAGCAGATCATCAGGAAGCTCATGGAAGCGGGGGTGCTGCGAACCAGGGGATGAAGATCTCCGAGTTGACTCGGCAGATCGTCGAGTTGGCGGCGATGTGCGAGTGATGCGGCTACTAGCGGGTGACGGCATTCCAGGTACGGGTGCGGGCGCGTTGTGCCAGTTGCCTGTCTAGCCGTTGAAGCAGTACACCGTGCCCGGCGTTCGATGGATCGCGGCGACGTGTTAGGATCGACAGTTCACATTCGGATGCGATTCCGCGAAGACCGTTCTGACTCGATGAACGTGTTGATGTACAAGCAAGTCCTGTACTACATTTTGGGTCGATCCAAGACTACATTGGTCGATCAATCGTCGCGGCGGTCGCACAAGAACGGCCCTCAGAGAGCATGGGGCAGGTTGCGATTGACGTGATGTAGCGGATCGATGTCATGGAAGGCTAACGCTCTATCACTGATCTACGCCCGTGAATTGCAACCAACGTATGCAATGAGGCAGCCACTGGCGAGATTCTCGCGGGCAGCTCCCTCGAAGCCATCGGCTCCGAGCCAGTCACACCGTCGTCTTAGCTCGCTTCCGATCGGGGTACCTGCCGTGTGCCGCCCTTTGCCGCGTGAACAAGTTCTGCGAGAGGCTCGGCTCGGCTGACCCGATCCCGGATCGAGTGATCGAGGTCCATGACAACTTCGCGGCACACCTTGGCGCCGGCGCCATCGCGCTCGACGGCGCGGAGCGTGTGGTGGGCGAGTGCCGCGTTGAAGGTATTGAACGCGACGACGCCAGGGTGGGCCGTGGCTCGTTCAAGGGTCTCGATGTAGATGGCGGCGGTCGCCAGATCCTCGCGAGCCAGCTCGACGAGCTGCCGGCGGTGGACGCTCTCTGGGATGTAGCAGCGGCCCGCGTGCAGGTCGTCCCGGGCGTCGCGGATGATGTTGACGAGTTGGAGCCCCTCGCCGAAGGCTGCCGAGTCCCGTTGCAGGTCGGTGCGGACGCCGTTGAGTTCGGGTTGGGCGGCGACGAACAGCGCCGAGCACATCTCGCCGACGATGCCCGCGACCACGTAGCAGTACGCCCGCAAGTCTTGCAGGCCAGCTGAGGACAGGTCGCGTTCAAGGAAGTCGGCCATGCCCCTCGATGTCCTCGAAAGGTGCTCGGCGATGATCTGTCGGTGCGTGGGCTCGAGTGTGGCGTACTCGTCGAGTACGTCCGGAACGTGCGACAAGAGGTTTGCGCACCCGTTCTCGTGCAACGACGGGAGTGCGTCCAGCAACTCCGCAAACGCGGTGGGCGACAGGCCATCCGACGCGTACTTGCTCGCGAGTGTTCGCAGGGCAAGGGCACGGTCTTCGGTGGACCCGGGGATCTCGTCCTCGATGGTGTCGGCGATCCTGAACAGCAAGTACGCCACGGTAACCGAACGCTGGAGCTTGCCGGGCAGCAGCGGGATCGAGAGGGCGAACGTGCGACTTGTTTGTTCGAGGAGGCTGGGTAACGTCATGATGCGGCTGCCTCAGCCAGCGAGACCTCTTGCGATGGAAGAACAGTGCGGCAAGTGCCGATGCCCAGTTCCTTCAGGACCAGGTCCGAAGTGATCTGGGCGGACAAGAAGATCACGGGCAGGCCCGAGCCCGGATGCGTGCCGCCGCCAACGAGCCAGGCTCCGTCGGCGAATGGGACACGGTGCTGCGGCCGCTTGTGGAGCATCTGGTCGAGCGAGTGGGCGAGGTTGAACGTAGCACCGAAGTTGATGTTCCGCGAGGCCCAGTCATCGGGCGTGAGGACGAACTCCTCGCGGATGCGTTCTGTGAGGTCGACACCCAGCAGCGTGCGCATACGCTCGAGCAGCCGGCCGCGGCACACCGGCTCTTCGGCCTTCCAGTTGATTGGTGCTCGTGTATTCGGCGTTGGCAAGAGCACGTAGAGCGAGCTGCAACCATCGGGCGCGAGTGTTGGGTCGGTAACGCTCGGGTTGCACACGTAAAAGCTGGGATCTTGGGTGAGCGAGCCGCCGGCTCCGTCCAGGCCGCCGATGTCTTCCAGATTGCCGCGGTAGTCCGGTGCCGTCCGGATCGTGTGGTGGGGCAGGTCGACCTCACCATCGATACCCAAGTACATCATGAACGTTGAGCATGAGTACTTCTTGCGATCGAGCGATGCGTCGGTTGTCTTGCCGCGGATGGACCGCGGGAAGAGGTTCTTGAGCGCCCAGGTCGCGTCGGCGTTGATGACCGCGTGGTCGCAGGGCACCACTTCATCGCTCAACTCGAGGCCCGTGACGCGGCCGCGTTCGACACGGATGCGGTTTACGGGTGTGCCGGTGCGGATCTTGCCGCCGAGTTCTTCGAAGACACTGGCCAGGCCTTGCATCAGCGCGTGGCAGCCGCCGACGGGGTGCCAGACGCCGTACTCGTACTCGATGTATGGCAATATGGTGAATAGGCTGGGGCAGTCGTATGGGCTCATGCCCAAGTACTTGCTCTGGAAACCGACGGCGATCTTGGATGCGGGATGCTTGAAGTACTTCGAGCTCAGCGAATCGACGGTCTCTGTTGGCTTCAAGACTGGCAGCACGCGCGCGGCATCGGGTCGGATGAGGTCTCGAAACGAGCGGATGGGACGGCGAAGGATCGGCTCGGCGGCGTTCAACTTGCGGCGGTTGTGGGCGACGAATTGCTCGAAGGCCTTGCCGTCCTCGGGGTGCAGGGCGCCAAGCTGGGCGGCCATGCGCGCAGTGTCCTGGGTTGCGTCGATCGAGATGTCCGGCGCGTCTTGCTGCCCGATGAGGAGCCGGTACATTGGGTCGAGGCGGCGCAGATCGACGTAGTCGTTCAGATCTCTGTCGACGGCGGAGAAGACTTCCTGCAGCACGTGCGGCATGAGGAAGAACGTGGGTCCGAGGTCGACCGAGAAGTCGCCCATTGCGACGCATCCGGTGCGACCGCCGATGCGAGGCTGGGACTCGTAGATGGTGACGTCGAGGCCTCGCCCGGCAAGCAGTACCGCCGAGGCGAGCCCGCCGGGGCCGGCACCAACGACAGCAATCTTTGGCGAGCTCATCCGGCGACCCCCTTCCTGCTCATCCGCACACGTCGATCTTACGGTGCGACCGGGAACGACCTGGTCACATAGGATTCGCGGACCCGTGAGCCGCCAAGACGTCGAGGAAGCGCCATCACAATATGACATCGCCTGGATCCGGCGATGGCGGCGTTCCATTGTGGGGGAATTACCGAGACTCGTGGGGGTGTGTACGGAAGAGCTTGGCCGTCCGCCGTTCGAGATTCTTATGTCGGACATCGTCCCACTGCTGGACGCCTGCTTCTGGCATGAGAAGCGTGCGAGGCGGGTCCTTAGGCCCAGGCGCGTCGGCCACGGTGGGCTGTGGCGCTTCGGGCAGCGCGTGACGATGCGGCGTACGCCGCTGGGCAGGGTCGCGATCATCGCGACCTGGAACTATCCGTATCAATTGCTTGGGATCCAGCTCGTGCAGGCGATCGCAGCGGGCAACAGCGTGACTGTCAAGCCCAGCGAGCGTTCGCCGCGATGCCAGCTCGCGCTGCTGAAGCTCGCCCGCCAAGCTGGGCTCGACGCCTCACGGCTCGATTGGACCGACGCCACGCGCGAGGCCGGTAGGGAGTTGCTGGAAGATCGCCGCTTCGATCATGTTGTCTTTACGGGCTCGACGGAGGTTGGGCGTGAGGTCGCCGGCACGCTCGCTGGATCTCTAACACCGAGTACGCTGGAGCTTTCGGGTTCCGATTCTGCGATCGTGCTGGACGATGCCGATGTTGGGCTCGCCGCGGATTCGATCTACTTCGCGCTCACGCTCAACGCGGGCCGGAGCTGTATGGCGCCGCGGCGCGTGATCGTGGAAGATGCAGCGTACGACACCTTTGTCTCAAGGTTTGTTCCAAAGTTCGAGCAGTGTGCTGGCGTTGGGCTTGCTGAAGGGCCAGAGGCCGAGAGTTGCCGCACGCTCATCGAGCGCGCACGTGCGGACGGGGCCCGAGTGGTGTCGAGCGATCCAGGGAACGGGGACGGGTTCGGACCAACAGCGGTCATCGATTGTCCAGTCGACTCCGGGATCGCTTCAAGCGACCACTTCGGTCCCGCCATCGCGGTCATCCGCTCTGGGGATCGGTCGCAGACGCTCTCGCTGGCCAAGGCGACGCCGAAGATGCTGGCACTATCGATCTTCACCAGCAGGCCGCGCGAGGCGGAGGCGATCGCCCGACAGGTCGGGACGGGCTTTCTCACCATCAACGACTGCCTGCTGCCGACGGCCCACCCCGGCACGAGCATCTCCGGCGTGGGGCCCAGCGGCTGGGGGGTCTCCAGAGGAGAGCTAGGGTTGCTGGCTATGACTAGGCCCCAGTTCGTCTCGAAGACGAGCCGGAAGCTACGACTTCCGACCGATGAACCCAGCCAACGGGTGCGGCGAAATATCGAACGGTTTGTGCGTTGGAGGTATGGCCGGTGAGTCGCGGGAGTGTGCCGATGGCGGATCAGAATTCCCCGAAGCGTGTCGTCGTGGTCGGTGGGGGGCTCGCGGGCCTTGCCTCCGCCGTTGAGTTGCGCGGGCGAGGCGCCGAGGTCACGATCGTCGAAGCCAACCATCACCTCGGCGGCAAGATGAACGTCCTGAGCGAGAGCGGCTTCACCTTCGATATGGGTCCGACGATCCTGACCCTTCCGGAAGTACTATGCGGGATCATTCGGCGCGCCCAGCGGCGCGTGCCGGATCTGATCGACCTTGTTCGGCTCGATCCGCAATGGCGGTGTTTCTTCGAGGATGGGGTCTGCATTGATTTGCGTGAGAATGTTGATGACATGGTGCGTGAACTCGAGGCAAAAATTCCGGGCAGTGGTGCCGGCGACGGCTGGCGGAAGCTGATCGAATACAGCCGCCGGATGAACAGGCTCAGCCGGAACGTGTTCTTCTACAAGGACGTTGGTGGTATCCGCGACGTGATGCGCCAATCGCCAGCGATGGACAAGCAGGTGATGGGTGACGCACTGGCGATGCGGCTGCACTCGACGGTGGCCGCGACGATCCAGAAGCACGTCCGCGAGCCGCATGTCAGGCAGGTTGCAGAGCACTTCCTGCAATATGTTGGCTCGAGCCCATTCCTGGCACCGGCGATCCTCACGATGATCGCTTCGGCTCAGGTCGACCAAGGATGCTGGTATGCCATGGGTGGCACGCGCAAGGTTGCTCGATCGCTCGAACGGCTCGCCTCAGACCTGGGTGTTGAGGCTGTCACAGGGTGTTCCGTTGAAGGAATAATCAGCGAGCATGGCCGAGCCGCAGGCGTTCGACTTTCTGACGGACGGACGATCATGGCAGACGCGGTGGTCTCGAACAGCGACGTGCAGCGGACCTACTCTAATCTTGTTGGCACAGAGCAGGGGCAGAACGAGCGGCGGAAGATCGCCGGAACTTACACGCCCGCGTGCAGCGGCGTGGTGCTGTATCTGGGGCTCGATCGCCAGTACAAACACCTCGCGCACCACAATTTCCTGTTCAGCAAGGATTCCCACGAGGAGTTCGACGATATCTACAAACGGGGCATCCCGGCACGAGACCCGACCCTGTACATCGCCGCGCCGTCGCGAACCGATCCCGAGCAGGCCCCGGCCGGTGGTGAAGCGCTCTACATCCTGATCCATACGCCGTACTTGCGGCCCGGCCACGAGTGGAACGAGCCGGGCGGCATGCTCGAAGCCTACCGCCCTGTCATCATGGACAAGCTCGCTCGCTTCCAGATGGAGAACATCGAACAGCACATTGTCGTTGAACGCTCGCTCACGCCAACCGGCATCGAGCGGATGTACAACGCCGAGGGCGGGGCGATCTATGGTCTGGCATCGCACGGACGGCTCGCGGGCGGGTTCAAGCCGCGCAATACATCAAAGGTCCCAGGTCTGTTCCTTGCTGGCGGCAGCGCCAACCCAGGCCCGGGCGTGCCGATGGTGCTGATGAGCGGCGTGACGGCGGCACGCTCGGCGGCCGAGTTCCTTGGGTTGCCCGCGGCCGACATCGACGGCACGAGTTGCGGTCCCACGCCGGAAGAGGTATCCGCCGCAGCGCCGGCGATGGCATGACGCCCCCAATCGTCCCAGCCCGTGGCTCGCCGCGATTTGTCCGGTTCTTCGGGGCCTACGCGTGCCGAATGCTGCGCAAGCGGTGTTCGAGTGTCTTGCTGGAACGGCAGAGCGAGCAAGTGTTGCGCGATGTGGAAACGCACGACGGCCCCCTTGTCGTCGCGTTCAACCACCACAGCTGGTGGGATCCGATTGTCGGCGTGGCTCTGAAGCACATCTACATGCCCGACCGGCCCGGCATCGCGCCCGTCGAGATGGAGATGTTCGAGCGTTTCGGCTTCATGCGCCGGCTTGGCATGTTCGGCGTCGACATCGAGCACCCCGCCGCGGCTCGGGCTTTTGTGGAGTACGTGCAAGACTGCCAGCGGCAGGAGCCTCGGCTGGGGCTCTACGTGACACCCCAGGGAGCGTTCGCCGACGTGCGGGTGCCCATCGTCGTACGGCCGGGCACCGGCGCGGTCGCGGCGAGCCTGCCGAACGTCCGCGTCATCGCGATCGTCTCGGAACTCGTGTTCTGGGAAGACAAGCGGCCGGAACTGCTGATTCTGGCTCGCGGATGCGACAAGCCGGCGCAGCCGACGACTTCGGGTTGGACGCGGACTATTCGGAAGGGGTTGCAGGGTGGTGCCGATGCCCTCGCGAAGCTCGCGATCGCTCGGAGCACCGAGCCGTTCGTGCCGATGCTCGTGCGGAGCGGGTCAGACATCAATCCGATCTATGACCTCTGGCAACGATTGCGCGGCCGGCGGTCGCACGTTACGCCCAAGCAGCGCGGGACGCATCCATGACGTTGCTTGCGTGGTATCTGGCGGGTTGTGCTTTTGTCTCACTATTCACGCTCGTGCTGACGGTTCGTAACCTGCGGGTTTTCAACCCACCGCCTCAGTCGGATGCGCCGGACGACGCCCTGGTAAGCGTCTGCATCCCGTGCCGGGACGAAGAGGACAACCTTGAGGCTGTCGTAGGATCGGTGCTCGCGTCGCGCCACGATGCGATCGAGGTGGTGATCTACGACGACGATTCGACGGATCGCACGAGCGAGATCCTGGCTCGCCTCGTTGCGCAGCACGAGAGGCTGACGGTGGCGACGGCCATGCCCCTGCCGCCCGGTTGGGTTGGCAAGCAGCACGCCTGCTACCGACTGTCTCAAGAAGCCCGCGGCGATTGGATGCTGTTCATCGATGCGGACGTGCGCCTTGAGCCGGATGCTGTCGGCAGGGCCCTCGCCTTCGCCAGAGCGTCTGGCGCATCACTGGTGTCGACGTTCCCCCGCCAGATCACCGGCTCACTGAGCGAGATGCTGATCGTCCCGATGATGTTCTACCTGCTCATGGGCTATCTGCCGTTCTCTCGGATGCGTCGCACGCTCTCGCCATCGGCCAGCGCGGCGTGCGGGCAGTTCCTGATGGTTGAGCGGAAGGCGTATGCAGAATCTGGCGGGCACGCGGCGATCCGAGACTCCATGCACGATGGGGTCAAGCTCCCGCGTCTGTTTCGCAAGGTGGGGCACAAGACCGACCTGTTCGATGGCACGAGGCTGTGCCGTGTACGGATGTACAGGGGTTTCACGCAGACATGGCGCGGGTTTGCCAAAAACGCGTACGAAGGGCTTGGCTCACTCGGATTGCTCGTGTTTCTCACCGTGCTGCACCTGGTGGTGCATGTCGCGCCTTGGATCGTGCTGCCGTTGAATCTGTTGGCCGATGGGCCGGTGCTCGTGAGTCTGTTTGCCACCGGTGCGATCGTGCTGCAGGCATCCCAGCGACTGCTGCTCGCCCATCGTTTTTGCCATGCGTCCGCGATCGCTGGGCTGCACCCGATTGCCATCACGATGCTCACGATCATCCAATGGCGCTCTTACCTGCTGCATCGAAGGTCGGGCCGGAGCTGGAAGGGGCGCACATTGGGAAGGCACTCGGAAGAGCAAGTCGTGCTCGTGGATGAAGACGATCGGCAACTGGGCACAATGGAGAAGCAGGCCGCCCACCTCGACGGGGGCAGGCTGCATCGCGCGTTCTCGGTGTTCGTTCTCGACGACACGGGACGAATCATGCTGCAGAAGCGAGCCGCGGGGAAGTACCACTTCGGCGGACGATGGACCAATACCTGCTGCAGCCATCCGAGGCCCGGGGAAGCGCCCATGGACGGTGCCCGACGGCGTCTACGAGAGGAGATGGGCATCGATGTCCCGCTTACGGCGCACGGCTGGTTCGTCTACAAGGCCCACGACGAGGCCAGTGGCTTGACTGAGCACGAGCTCGACCACGTGTTCGTGGGGTGCTTCTCAGGCGAGCCCACTCTCAACGCGGAAGAGGCGGAGGACTGGCGGTGGGTGAGCGTGCGCGATCTGCGTGCATCAATCGAACGCGAGCCAAGCCTGTACACCCCGTGGCTCTCGCTCGCGTTGGCGCGAGTGTTCGAGGATAACGGTTCGCTCACTCTTCCTCGATCTTCTCCGCCGCCAGCACGCTGACGCGACTCTCGTTGTGGGCCGTGATGCCGAACACCTCGACGCGTTCCCGGCCCTCTTCGGCGACAACACCAACGCCCTTCTTGCTCTTCGCGAACCAGCCTCGCTGCGTGAGCAGGATCCGCGCGGGTCCGATGGAAAACGAGAGTTCTGACTCGACGACGAACGCCTCGTAGAGGCCGGCGGGCACCTCGATCATCTGCGTGCCGACACCCCTCACGATCGAAGTACCCTCACCAGATCCCGAACTGAAGAGGCTTCCTTCAGAACGCACGCCGATCTCACGCACGATCTCGACTCCGGCGCTGAGGGTGGCCGTCAGAAACACGGCCTTGGGCTCGAATGTGCTCTCGATGCTGTTGGCCAGATTCGATTGGATAAGCACATTGCGTGCTTCGTCCATGACCAGCACGGAGCGGGCCGATACCGCATCCATGGACTCGGTCGTCAGTTCAATCGTCAACGAGCCATCTCTTTCGGGGACGATCGATCGGATGATGACTTCCGGATCGTTGGAGCTTGAGGTGAACCTGAGGAATCGATCTCTCCTGGCACCGTGCACCAGGAACGAGTCAACGCTGAGCGACCCCGACTCGGCGAGTTCGCCAACCCTGAGCCCGCTCGCGCGTGTGGTCATCGTGATGGGCGATGTTGGTTGGGTCTCGTACGTTGCGACAGCCATGCTGCCGCACGCAGACAGTATGAGCGATAGCCCGCCCAGGACCACACACGAGAAGCGGCATGCCATCGTTGCGCAAGACATGGAGATGTATCGTACGACGGTCACGGGAATGGACGATGCTGGCCATCGCGTCGATCGCCGTCTGCTCCGGTGGCTGTGCGTACATTCCCGATAACGCAATCGCCACGGACGTCGTGATGCCGAGTACGATGACACGATTCCATTGATATGGGAGGCTCGCCGTGACCGAGAAGCCGGTTCAACTTACCTGGTATAAGGCGGCGGAGCACGGCGAGTTGCCCGAGGGCCGCGTCAAGACGGTCTCGATCTCGCAAGGCGACCATGTGACGCAGATATGTTTGACGCATCACGCTGGTGCATATGCTGCGCTCGACAACGCGTGCCCGCACCAAGGGGGGCCGCTTGGCGAGGGTTCCATCGAGTGTGCCAGCGATGGTGAGTGCTACCTCCGTTGTCCGTGGCATGGATGGGACTTCCACCCGACGACGGGCAAGCCGCCCGGCGGATACGACGACGGGCTGACAACCCATCCGGTCGAGACACGCGACGATGGCGTGTATGTCGGGCTCGAGTCAGTGAACGACCACGCAACGACCGTGACCGACATCATGGCCCGCACGATGACCAACTGGGGCGTCACCCATGTGTTCGGCATGGTTGGGCACTCCAACCTCGGGCTCGCCGATGCCATCCGCCGGGAGTGCGAGGCCGAGCGGCTGGAGTACGTGGGCGTCCGGCATGAGGGGGCGGCGGCGTTTGCGTCGAGCGCATTCGGCAAGCTGACCGGGCGGCCGGCGGCGTGCCTGACGATTGCTGGTCCCGGCGCGACGAACTTGTTGACCGGGTGCTGGGATGCGAAGGTCGATCGCGCCCCGCTCTTGGCACTGACTGGCCAGGTGCAGCAGCAGGTGTTCGGCCCCGGCGCGTTCCAGGAGTTGCCACTTTTGAGCGCGTTCGAGTCGGTGGCATCGTTCAGCCACGTCTGCCTGCCGGGCTCGAATCACGCCGAGTTGATGAGTCTGGCGCTCAAGTCCGCGTGCAACGATCGTCAGGTGTCACACATCGTCTTCCCGGACGACACGCAGACGGTCGAGGCCGATGAGGGTGCCGAGCCCGGCAACCCGGATGGACGCTTTGGTGCGACCGCGATCCGTCCGCCCACCGATTCTCTCCGGCAGGCTGTTGATATGCTGCGCGTCGCCAAGCGGCCCGTCATCATTGTGGGGCACGGTGCACGGTTCTCGATGCCCGACGTGATCGCCCTGGCCGAGGCGTTGCAGTGCCCGGTCTGTACGACCTTCAAGGGTAAGGGCATCATTGGCGACTGCCCCGACCCGGCGATGCCCGATCGTCCGGCCCATCCGTTGGGGTGCGGCGTGCTCGGACGTTCGGGAACGCCGGTGGCCAGTTGGTTCATGAACGAGTGCGATCTGCTGCTCGTGCTGGGCGCCTCGTTCAGCAACCACACCGGCATCACGCCGAAGAAGCCGGCGATCCAGGTCGACTCCGATCGGGCGCAATTAGCCCGCTTCCACGCGATCGACTGCCCGGTGTGGGGTGATATCGCCGAGACGTGCCGAGAGTTACTCGAGGCCGTGAGGCTGGAGCGATCATCACAAGACCATGCCCACGAAGTCGCCGAGCGGTGGAGGCTGTGGCGCGCCGAGAAGGCCAGTCGCAGGCTCGACACGTCCGAGACCGGAGTCAGTTCGATCGCGGTGTTCGACGCGATGAATCGTGCCATTCCGCACGATGCGATTATCACGGTCGACGTTGGCAACCATGCCTACAGCTTCGGGCGATACTTCGAGGCGTCCGGCCAGCAGGCCGTGCTGATGTCGGGCTACCTCGGCTCGATCGGATTCGGCTATCCAGCCGCGATGGGGGCCTGGGCCGCGACGCGGGCGCACCGAGTGAGCGCTGATGCGTTCTGGAAGCAGTTTGCCGGCCGCCCTGTCGTGTGTGTGACGGGAGACGGCGGCTTCGGGCAGTACGCGTGGGAGGTCAACAGCGCCGTCAGGCACGGCATGAACATCACCCACGTGCTCCTCAACAACAACGAACTCGGCAAGATCAGCAAGGAGCAGCGGGCCGGGCAATGGAGCGTGTGGCAGACGAGACTGACCAACCCCAACATCGCGGAGTATGTCAGCTCTTGTGGTGGGCTGGGGATCAGAGTCGAACGCGCGGACGAATTGCATGGGGCATTGACGCAGGCCCTCACTCATGTGGGTCCAGCAACGATCGAGGTGCGGACGGCCGTTGATCTGATCTGAATCTGGTCCTTACGGGACCGCTTTGCCGAATACTCGCTCACTCGGATTGTCGCAACATATGAACGTTCTTGAGACCCGGACTCATGTGCGGCAAATGCATATTTTTTCTAGGGTTATTCTTGACAAGAGCTTTTTGCCGACAAAACTGTGTTGCCATGATGTTGCAAGACTCCATCTCATATTGCTTCGGGCCGCACAAGTCCGCGCTGCTGACAGCGTGGAACCTTGCTGCCCTGCGATTCGGCCGTCTGGCCGAAGATGAGTCGCTGCTGAAATCGTCTGGCTGAGTCCACGGCGTCGGCAGCGGAACCCGCGAGCCGACGCCTTCCCCTTTCTTCCAAAGCGGGCGTGTTGGCGACGGGTTCCCCTCCGGAATCGTGGTCGCAGGTTGTCGATCGTTTCGTTCCAGCCGATTGGAGCGCACGGCCATCTTGCATGAACAGTGTTGAACTGTGAGCGCGATCGGTGCGCGATCACGGTGCGGATGATCAGGAAAGGCCCCGTAGCCCAATTGGCAGAGGCGGCGGATTCAGAATCCGCTTAGTGCAGGTTCGACTCCTGCCGGGGTCATTGCAGAACGGGTCGGTATGCAAGCGGCGAAGCTCCCCGGCTGTAAACCGGGCACCCGCGTGGTGAACACCGCAGGTTCGAGTCCTGACCGGCCCACTGGTTCGCTTGATTCGGTTTCGTGCGAGGGCGGATCCCTCGCGGCTCTCTGACAACCGCAGACGCACGACGGTCCTTGGACGCCCCCGGTGGGCCCCCGCACATTTGGGTGCGGGGTGTGCGGGTTCGACCCCCGCTGTGTCCTTTGCCTCGCACCATCGTCCGGCGACGCGCCCCAGTAGGCCAGCGTGTCTCGCGACAACGGGTTCTGCCGGTGGTGCGTGGCGTGCGATTAGCTCAGATTGGAAGAGCACCGAGCTGTTAACTCGGGTGTCGTCGGTTCAAGTCCGACATCGCCAACACTGGTAGGGTCGCAAGACCCGGGGGTTCGAATCCCCTCCGACCGGGGCCGGTTAGCCCACCAGATTCAGGATCTGGAACATACGTAAGCCAAGGGACCACCCACCACGAGAACGCACCCTCATCCACGCCGACCGATGCCCGGCATCGCGACGCGGCGGGTGTGGGACCGCCGAAGCCGCCATGCGGCCCGGCAGATACCGGCGCAGCACAGCGCGACCACCCAACGCAACGTCCTTCGCGACGCCCTTCCAAAAGGAATGGCCGAGTGTCGGGTGCGGCGTCGGGCGCGGCGCGCTCCCCGCGGTGCCTCAAGCCGGGCCCCGCCGCTCACGCGGGCGTGATCGTGGTCCTGGGACTCCTTTGGCTTGCCTTCCGTCGTGCGTCTGCGGTGTTCAGAGATCATCGGATCTCGGTTTGTTTCGGACCGCATTGAGAAAGGAGCGGGAACCATGTTGAAGACCATTCGCATCCGGACGCTCGAGTTGGGCCTTTGGTTCCGCCACGGCGATCTCTATCGAGTGCTCGAACCGGGCGTGTACCGTGTGCCGGGGGTATGGCCCTGGACGGGCCGCGACCGTGTCGAGGTGATCGACACGTTGCGGCCGCGCTTCGAGCACGAGCGCCTGCGGGCGCTCGTGCGCGACGCACGCCTGGCCTCGCGTCTGGAGATCGTGGACCTGAAGGACGACGAGCGTGCGCTCGTGTGGGTCGACGGTCGCGTGGGCGCGGTCCTCGCCAGCGGGTTCTACGCCTTCTGGAAGGCCCCGAGCACGATCGAGGTCGAGCGGTTCGGTGTCAACGATGGGCGCTTCACGCACCCGAAGCTCGAGGCCATCCTCGCGGCTCCGGGCGGCTCGCAGCACCTCGGCGGCCTGCGCGTCGAGAGCCACGAGCGCGTGATGCTCTTCCGAGACGGCAAGCTCACCGAGCAACTCGGCGCGGGCCTGTTCGTCTACTGGAAGGGCGGCGCGAGCGTGACCTGGAAGACGGTCGATCTGCGCGAGCAGGTCGCCGACATCCAAGGCCAGGAGATCATGACTGCGGACAAGGTCACGCTGCGCATGAACCTGGCCGTCACGTATCGAGTGGCCGACCCGGCCAAGGCCGTCACGGAAGTGGCCGACTGGTCGCAGGCGCTCTATCGCGAGGCGCAGCTTGAGCTGCGCACCGCGGTGGGTGGCCGCACGCTCGAGCAACTGCTCGCCGACAAGGACGAGGTCGGCTCGCAGATCCGGAACCGTCTCGCATCGCGAGCGGCCGAGTTTGGCGTGTCGGTTCTGGGTGTAGGCCTGCGGGACGTGATCCTGCCGGGCGACATGAAGGCGATCCTCAACGAGGTCATCGTCGCCCAGAAGCAGGCCGAGGCCAACCTCATCCGTCGCCGCGAGGAGACCGCGGCGGTCCGCAGCCAGGCGAACACCGCCAAGTTGCTGGCCGACAACCCGGCGCTGACGCGACTGCGTGAGCTCGAGGCCCTCCAGGAGATCCTGAAGGGCGCCAAGACCACCTTCGTGTTCGGTTCGGGCGAGGGAAGCCTGGGTGACCAGGTAACCCGCGTGCTCCGCAGCGACGCGGAGTCGGCAAGTACCTAGACCCCGCCGCCCGTGAAAGCGGGCGCGGGACTTTCAGAGCCCCGTAGCTCAGTGGAACAAGAGCGCCGCACTACGAATGCGGAGGGCGCAGGTTCGAATCCTGCCGGGGCTGTTATGAAGACCCAACACAGACAATACGAATCTACCGATCGAGACTATTTCACCGCCGATTTGCACCTGGGCCACGCGGGCATCATGAAGCACTCGGCCCGTACCGAGTTCATGACCGATGAGGATCGCTCTGCGTTCGAGCGCCATCAGCACGACGGCAGCCTGAAGTCATGGAAGCCATCGAGTGCTTCGCTGCGCCGCATGGACCACGGGTTGATTGCCAACATTAACGCTGTTGTCCCGAAGGACGCCCGATTGTGGATCCTCGGCGACTTTGCCATGACGCGCGACGAGACTCAGATGCGGCGGTACCGGCACGCCATCGCTTGCCGAGACGTTCGCATTGTGTGGGGCAACCACGATCGGCGGGATGTCGCTCGGCCGCACTTCACCGGGTGCTACGAGGCCGTGATGCTCCACATCGGCTCGGAACGAACCATCTCCGAGGATGAGATGTGGGACGAGCCTGAACTCCGTAAGTCGCTTGCCGCATCATCGAAGCGAACCACTCGCCGCGTATTTCTGAGCCACTACGCCCACGCCGTGTGGCACCACTCACATCGGGGTGTGTTCCATCTCTACGGTCACTCGCACGGTAACTTTGAGTCCTGGCGAGAGACCAACATCCCCAGCGCTCTGAGCATGGATGTTGGAGTCGATTGCTGGGGCTACCTACCGCTGCCGTGGTCGCGCGTGCGGATGATTCTGGAGGAGAAGGAGGTTCGGGTGCCGCCACACATCGTGGACCACCACGGCAGCCGATGAAAGCGGTTAGTCAAGCACCTCCCCGAGCGCGACCAACGCGTACGAGGTGATCAGCACGGGGTCGTTCTCCATCCAGCGGTCATTCACCGACCGGAACGAGCCGTCCTCGTTCTGGAGTTCGGCCAACCGATCGATGAGGTCGTTGGCCCAGTTGGCCTCACGCGTCGAGCCCTCCTCCGAAGTGATTTCGAGGATGGGTTCACCAAAGGCGTCGAGGGCGCGGGAGAAAGTGAGCAGGAAGTAGTACGTGCCTTCGGCGCCGAGCCCCGGGTTGTGCTCGAGCGTGTAGTTCTTGGAGATCCAGTCACGCGCGGCCGTGACACGCAGGTCGCTGGCGTCCAAGTCAGCGTACACGTAGCTCTTGAAGCCCGCGTAGGTCATCGAGCCATACGCGCGCAGGCGGCTGATCTTCGTGCCATCGTCCAGAGTCTCCTCGATCATTTTGGCCTTGCTCTCGCCCGCACCAAGCTGCTCACCGCTCGGACTGGTGGCGTACACGAAGCCGCCCTGGCGAGACCCTGTTGCGTAGTCCATGTCATTGATGCGATCGTCCATCTGCGTGCGTTCGAGGAACACGAGCGCCCGCTGGACGGCCGGGTCGTCGCTCGGCACGCCGGCTTCCTCGAGCGCCCACATGAACATGTGCATGTTGCTGTTGTCGGGCCGGCCACCGCCACCATACCCGATGCCGCCATAGAAGGCGTGCGACCGCGACACCTGCAACTCAGGGTTCGGGTTGTCCTCGCTGTACTGCAGTGTGCGAAGATACGCGAGGGCATCCTTGGTGGCGTCTTCGGCACGTTTCGTGTCGAGGCGCGAGAGCGCCGCGAGCGAGATGGCCGTGTTGTACTGCGGCAGGATCCGATCGTAGATGCCCCCGTCACCCTGCTGCATCGAATAGAGAAACTCATACGCGGCTTCGAGTGCCGTCCTCGTAGCGTCGTCGCGCTGCGCGAATGCTTCATCGGCAGTCATGCCCAGCAACACCAGCCCGGTGAACGCGGGCAGATTCGGGCCATCGGGCCGCAGGTTCCAGCCGCCGGTGTCCTCGTCCTGCTGGCTGAGCAAGAAGGCTGCCGCCTTGTCTCGCATCTGTCGGGCCTGATCGAGGTGCTCGGCAGTGGGTTGTCCACCGGTCTGCGCCAACGCAGTGGTTCCGAACGCGAACGCGCCGGCGACCGTCATGATTCGCCTCAATCCCGTCATTACTTCAGCCCTCCAAACTCAGATCAAACGAATCAAACGCCGCCCAATCCACTCGAGCGCCAGCATGACAAGCAGCACGACGAGCACCACTGGCCGATCCCACAACGGCTCGACCTGCGGCTGCCCCGCGATCACCACCTCACGTCGCGGGAGCACGTCGGGCAACTCGCCCAGTGTGTCCATCCCGAGCACGCGGCCACCGGTGCGCTCGGCCAAGGAGGCCAGCAATTCGTGGTCGGCCATCGGATCGCGCAGCTCGTCGCTGTCGGCGAGCACCTCTACTTCGATGCGTAACCCAAGAGGAGCAAGCAGCGGCTCGTCGACGATGATCTCGTACACGCCCGGCTCTGTCGGTAGCCACGAGGCCGCGTAACCCTGCGAGAGCGCCCGTCGTGCACCCGTATCCTCGACGCCCAGGGTCAGCGTCTGGGCCATGCCCGTCTGGTCGCGTTCATCGATGAGCCGTACCCGCGCGCGAACCGATGGCAGCCGTCGATCGACCAGAGACTGGTCGAGCAACCGGACTTCGACGCGTGCGGGTCGTTCGACAAGCGCTGGTCTTGGCGAGACCGTGATTGCTGCTTCGGCGCCAGTGCGCGCCAGTCTGCCGCGCGCCTGCATGCGCACCAGCGGGAGATAGAACCGCTCGAAAAGCGGCTCACCTCGCGCGTATCGATATCGCCACAGCTCGTCGGTTGCGACGTATACCACTCGGCCCGCGCCGTAGGGCATGGTCATCACGGCGGGCATGGCCGCGCCAGAGCCCTCGAAGCTGGCCAGCACCTCGGTTGTGGGCTTGAGCGCGCCTTCCTCGATGCGCTGCCACCACCAGAAGCGGTTCCAACCGGTTCGCGGGTCGCTCAGGTATGCCGGCCACGTCGAGAGCGTCTCGTCGAGTCGCAGCACGCCGAGGCGCTCACCCGATGCCGTTCGGTTCAACACCACGGGCTGGCTCGAGCTGGCAACGCCCGAGCCCTGGTCCATGCGAAAGGGCAGCAGGTCTTCCAGCGGCGTGCCTCGCCAACTCGCAGGCGTGTTGCTCGTGCCGCCGACCCACAACAGCCCCGCACCGCGGCTGGCCACGTGCTCGCGCAACTGGTCGAGTTGCTCGGCGCTGAACAGGCCGGAACGCACGTCACCGATGACGATCACGTCGTACTCGGCCCACTCCTCGTCGCTGGTCGGCGGATAGCCGATGGTAACGTTGCCCTCTTCGATGTAGCTGCGCCGTGCCGCCAGCAGCAGCGAGCTCGATCGCACACTCGGCTCGCGTAGCAGCATGCTCGTGATGTAACGCCGTTCCCATCGCGGGCCACCATCGATGTACAACACGCGCAGCGGTCGATCGACCACTCGAACGCGCAGGTTGGCCTGGTCGTTCTCGATCAGGAGGTCGGGCGTGTCGGGCACGAAGCGCACGATCCAGTCGGCTTCGCCCGCGACCAACTCGCCGGCCACCAGCGATGCTTCGGCCACGTTGCCCTGCCAGCGACCGTCGTCAGCCTCGATTCGGATCTGGTCGATCACCAAGCCAGTGATGCGATCTTCGAGCCGCAGTATGCCCGATGAGCCTGAAGCCAGCCCACGGCGGTCGAGTCTGACGTTGACGGGTGCCTGGTCGCCGGCGAATGCCGCCTCGGGCGCGATGGCCTGCGCGATGGCCACATCGGTCGCGGCGCGAGGGCTGCCCAGTGGCACGACGTGCACCGGCACACGCTCGCCAACCAATCGCCGCAGAACGGCCGCCGAGGGATCGTCGATGGAACGCCCGTCGCTCAGCACGACCACCGCTGACAATGGGCGCGCGGCCGCTCGGGTCAGCGCGCCCGAGATTGCGGCTCCGAGCGCGGTCCGCCGGCCGTCGGCTTCGGGCAGTTCTGGTGGCCCAGTGTCTTGATCGTCCGTGCTTAGTCGAGCACGCAAATCGAAAGCCGCCGCATCGAAGCCCAGCCACACCATCTCGCGATCGTCGGCCAGTTCGGCGAACATCGGCGCGTGGCGATCGATGAGTGCACGGACCTGTTCGTCGCGGGTCGCGCGTGGGTTGCCGTCAATGGCGATGGGGGCGTCGGCCACGCGCATCGAGACCGAGCGATCGACAAGTACGAGCACCCAATCGGGTTCCAAGCGCTCGTTCACGCGTTCCAACCTCGGCCCCAGTGCTAGCACGACCAGGACAAAGAGAAGGATCGAGCGCACCATCGCGAGCAACCACCGCGCCGCCTGTGGTCCTTCGAGCTTGCGATACCCCCACCAGCCCAGGACGACGCAGCCCATGACCACCAGCGCCCACCCCCACGTCGGCAGTGGCCGATCGAACCCTAGCGTCACGCCGTCCTGACCGAACCCGAGCTCGCGCAACGCGAACAGGCGGCTAAACAGGCCCTCGGGATTGGTAGAGGCAAGCGTGAGCAATGATCGCATCATGCCGCCTCCCGTGTGGCGACGCGTGGTGCGTTCACGCCGGCGGCACCGGGTACCTGAGCATGGCTAAAGAGTCGCGCGAGCACCACTTCAAGCATCGCGAGCGCCAAAGCCACGCCCAGAAGGATGGCTCCGAGTGCCAGGTTTGGCTCGGTCCGCGCCATCGCCTGTGCGGGCGCGGTCGTACCGTCAGTCGCGCCGCCGGGTCGATCGAGCCATACGAGCGACTCGTCGTCGGTGAGTTCGATGCCGAGAGCGTTGGACACGCTCTCGCGCATCCGCTCGCGGGCCGTGGTCTCTCGCGCGGCACCACGGTGGTCGGGGGCAACGGCTACCACGCCCACGGGCCGGCCAGCGCCATCGAGAGCCAGCCACGGGCCGGCGCGTCGCAATGGGCGCAGGCTCCGACCTTCGTCGCCGATACCAACGGGCGCGATCGAACTACCTGCGGCCATGTTCCAACCGGGACGCAACTGCACCGCAGCGTTTGGGGCTGGTGGCCGCGCGCCGGCGTTCGAGAATCGTGATCCAATAGCCAGGCCGACGCCCGAGCGTGCAAGCTCCTGAACCAGCGGTACGACCACTGGCCGCGCGGGCAAGTCCGTCCAACTCGTCGCCAGCGGGACGGCGAACACGATGACCAGCCCGTCGCCGCTCGTGCTGCCCGGGCGCGAGACCAGCGCGGCGGGAGCGCCGTTGACCATTGTCAAGAGGCTACGCGACTCGGAGCCCGATTCGGTTGTCAGCGGCAGGCTCTTGCTCACGGTCACCGGCCGCAGCAGTGATTCGAGCTCGCCCTCGATGAGCCGGAGCAAGCCGAGTTGGTCGTCACCTGTCGCGCGAGTAATGCCGAGCGGCAGATCGTGGTCGAGAGCCTCGGGTCCGATCGTCCACGGCACGCCCAAGGCCTCGGTGAATCGATCGGCCCAGGGCGCAAGCGAACTGGCGGGATCGGGGAACACGACGACGAGTCCGCCGCTGCGGGCGAAGCTCGCCAGCGCCTGCCAGCCTCCGGCGCGCATCTTGCTCGGCGCCAGCACAAATGCCGCATCGACGCGCGCCAGCCGAGGAGTATCGACGACCGATGGATCGAGCGTGACCGCGGCGATGTCGGCCAGCGGATCGTCCTCGCCCATGGCTTCTGGTGCGAGCGCGACGCGCAACCACGCGGCCGGGTTGTCGGGGTCGAGCCCGCCGGTTCTGGAGCTCATTGTGTCGACTGCATCGATGATCGCGATGCTGAGTTGCCTGCGGAGCGTGACGGCGGCGACCACCGAGTCGTTGCCGGGCACGCCGCCCTGCGCGTCACGTTGCTCAATCTCTGCCTCAAGGTACGCCAGCCCTCGCGGCCGGCCGACAACCTGCGCGTCAAGTACTACCGAGGCGGTGCGCTCACCCGGACGCAGGCGTGCCGCTGCCGTCGACCACGGGCCCGGTCCGCCGTCGTCCACGAATCGCAAACGCACACCAACTGTTGCTTCGGTATCCAATCCTGCTCCGGATCGACCGATCCGCACGCGCGCGGGCGCGCTGACCGCGACCGCTTCGCCTTGGCCTACCACGAGCACTGGTCGCACCGGTGTGAGGGCGGCGATGCCAACATCGCCACGCGGACCGGTGCTTGAGAGCATCGGATCGCTGAGGAGCACGGATACCCGCGGGCCTCGGCCGCCGTTCTCCGTAGTGGTTCCCGGCGCCGCTGATGCTTCAGGGAACACACCCGCGACGCCGTCCGCAAGCACAGCTACTACCCATCGCCCACCATCGGTCTCGTCGCGTGCGGCAGCCGCCAGTCGATCGCCCACCAACGCCATCGCGCCCGCCGTATCGGCGGCGGCGCTGGTCGGAGCGAGGTCTTCGAGGAACTGGCTGATTGTGCTCAGGTCGCTGGTGGGCGTGAGGGCGCTTGTCTCGGGCAGATCGGCCTCGGTTGCCAGTGGACCCGAGAGTGGCACCAGGATCGCGCGGTCGCCGCGATCGGTCCTCAGACTCTCCAAGAGCTCAACGGCCATCGCCCTGTGCCGATCGAGCGCCGTCGTCCCATCGCCATCGGGCGCCCCCGCCGCGATCGAATCGTCGATGACGATGGCGAGCGTAATCGCCGATGAGCCGAAGGGTGAGTCGCCGGCCAAGCCTCGAAGCGTCGGCCGACCGAGCGCGAGCGCGATGACCGCAACCAGCAGGCATCGCACGGCAAGCAACAAGAGCCTTTCAAGCTGGAGCCGCCGCCGCCGCCGCCGGATCGCTTCCATCAGGAAACGCATCGCCGCCCAGGGGGTTGGCTTGCGCCGTCGCCGCATCAGCAGGTGGATGGCGATCGGGATCGCGATCGCTGCCAGGCCGGCGGCGAGGATGACGGGGTTGAGGAAGGTCATGCGCCCATCACCCCATCTTGCTCCGCTTCAGCAAGCTCTCACGCCGAGCGGCGTACGCGGCCAGTGGGGGACCCAGCCAGTCGTGAGTGCTCAGGCGGTGCAAGTCGAAGCCGACCCGGCGCAATCCCCGATCGAGTGCGCGGGTGTGATCGGCCATGGCTTCCAGGTAGGCCGGTCGCAGCGCGCGCGGATCGATGCGCAGCTTGCCCTCGCCTTCCAGTCCCTCGAATGGCGCGGGGTCCTTGAACGCGAAGTCGGTCTCGCTCTGGTCGAGCACCTGGAACGCTATGGCGTCGTGCCCGCGGTGCTTGGCGCGGGCCCATGCGGCCTCGAGCATGTTGGTATCAGTAAAGAAGTCACTGATGACCACAAGCAGGCACTTGTTGTTCAGCTTGCCGAGCGCTTGGTCGAACACGCGCGCGAAGTCGGCTTGGCCGTCAACCGGGGCCTGCGCGAGCGCCGACACGATCCGCCGCCAGCTCCCCTGGCTGCTCGATCGCTCGACGCCGCCCAAGATACCGTCGGCGAATGTGTACAGGCCAACGCGGTCGCCCTGCCGCAGAGTGACATAGCTCAGTGCGGCGGCCAGAGCCGTCGCGTGGTCGATCTTTCGCCAGTTGCTCTGTCCGCTGGGGCCGGTCTGAGCGCCCGTCGCCGCGGCGTCGGAGAACAACCGGCTGCCATACGCCATCGAGCCCGAGGCGTCGACCAGTACCACCAGATCCAGGTTGGTCTCCTGCTGGTACTGCTTGAGATAGAGCTTGTCACTGCGGCCGTATACCTTCCAATCCAGGTGCCGCAGATCGTCGCCGGCGACGTACTGGCGGTGCTGGGCGAACTCGACACTCTGGCCCTGGTACGGCGAGCGGTGGGCCCCGCTCATCACACCCTCGACGATCATCTTGGCGCGGAGCTCCAAACTGCCCAGACGGGCCAGGGTGGCCGGGTGCAGGTACAGCGTGGGGTCGATTCGCTCGGGCTGGGCGGGCGCGGGGGGCGCCATGGGGACTGTGGTGGGGGTGTCGGCCACAGGCGATGGTATCGGGCGATCGGGGCCCCAGAATCCCGTAGCCAAGGCCACAAGTCCGCCATAGCGTTGGGAATCTCCCCATCCCCCCCAAACCCGAGGACATGACATGGCCAGCGAGCGATTCAACACGGCGTACCAGAACCTCCAGAACGCCAAGGCCGAGATGCTCGCCGCGATGCGCGAGGCTCATGGTCCCGAGGTCAAGGAGGACTACGAGTTCCAAACCGAACAAGGACAGGTCAGGCTCAGCGAATTGTTCGGTCATCATGACGACCTGCTGGTGATCCACAACATGGGCCGGAGTTGCAACTACTGCACGCTCTGGGCCGACGGGCTGGCGAGCCTCGAGCCCATGATCACCGAGCGATGTGGGCTCGCGCTGTCGAGCCCCGACTCGCCCGAGACCCAAGCCGAGGTGAAGGCCAAGCGCGGCTGGCCGTACCAGATGGTCTCGCTCAAGGGCAGCCGTTTTGCCCACGACATGGGTTACGTCTCCGACCACGGCTACATGCCCGGCGTGTCGGCCTTCCACAAGAACGCGTCGGGCGAGATGACACGTACCGGCTCGGCGTTCTTTGGTCCGGGCGACGACTTCTGTGCTATTTGGCCGTTGTTCGACCTGCTCGAGGGCGGGGCCAAGGGGTGGGAGCCGAAGTAGGGCTCGCTTGGCTCGTCTTTTGGCAGGCGGTGGAAAGCTAGGCGATCTCGCTTGGACCTATAAGGCGGACAACATCAAAACAGCGTAGTGACCGCCAATTGGGTGGGTCCAGAGGCTTGATCGCTGCGAGAGTTGCGGTATGTTTGCCCTGCCCGATCCGCATTGGCGGGGGACGGCTGTTGGTATACACACGCCCGAGATCGCCGCGACGCGACGACGGCTGTTCGATTGGAGAGAGAGATGAGCAGAGCAGCACTCCTGAGCACGCTGGCGGGCCTGGGCCTGGCAAGCGCCGCCATGGCGGACCCCGTGGTCCTCTTCCAGACCCGTGTGGGCGACCACCCCGACGGAGCCGCCCGCCCGCCAACCTACGGGCTCCGTCTTGATGGTCTGTTTCGTGACCTCGGCGGCACCGGCGGCACGACCACGTTCTCCTTCGACAACAACGGCGCCAACGTCCTCCTCAAGGTGCTGGACCTCGACGATGACGGCGCTGCCGACCAGATCACCCTCTCGGGCAAGGTGTTCGGCGGCGAGGATTCGGGCAGCAGCTACGGCTTCGGCGAAGGCCTCTACCGCCTGGACTTCAGTTTCGCCGTTGGCGTCGAGACCAAGACCAACGGCTGGACCGCCGAGAGCGACGCGAGCAACAGCGGCCTTCTGACCGCCCTGGGCGACTACGGCGGCCTCGTGAACGATGGCACGGCGTTCAACCTCGTGCAGCGCACCGACTCGATGGCTAAGGACTTCAAGTTCCTCACCGACGCGCATCGCTACCCGGGCTTCGCCGGCCACGTCGGCCGCGGCTGGCTCGGTGGTGGCCGCTCGGGCGACACCCGCGACTTCCTGTTCGTCGCCGTCCCGCTGCCCGGCAGCGCGGGCCTTGCGCTCGCCGGCCTGGGCCTGGTGGCCGTCCGCCGCCGCCGCTCGGCCTAATCGACTCGCCACTCTCTTGTTCAAACAAAGACCGGGCCACATCGGCCCGGTCTTTTCGTTTGCAAGCGTTGTGGAGTCCTGGGCTTAGCCAGGGCCGCCAGGCAGGTCGGGGTCCCACACGTCGGTGTACCAGGGCAGGGTGTCGGGCATCTGCTCTTTTGGGATATCTCGGACGCTGCCGTCGAGGAAGCAAGCGTTGCAGCTGTGGCCGTGGCGGAAGTACTCGCGGTCCTTCTCTTCCCCGTGCTGGTAGAGATCATTGAGTGTGTCGCCGTTGCCATCGATCATCTGCTCGTAGCCGTCCTTGAAGACGATGATCTTGCTCGGGTGCTGGATCTCGGTGATGCGCTTGGGGCGTGCCGTGTTGTAGCTTCCGCGCTTCCAGAATGCGCCTTCGCTGCTGCCAAACCCGCCGCGGAAGACGCCATTGAAGCACATCGTCGCGTACTTGAAGTCTGGGTTGTCCACCTCGCCCACCGAGCGGCCGCTGATGAGGTATGCGTCGATCAATCGAGCACTCGGGCAACTCCACACGTCCCAGCCCGAGAGGAACGTGTTCTCGCCGATGCCGGGCGGCGTGAACATGCTGTCCTGCACCTCGACGCCAAGGTAGCTGTCGTAGAGCCCGCCCCAATACGCGCCCAGGCCGCCGTCGAAGTCTGGCGAATAGTCCTCGTAGTATGACAGTAACACACGGCCGCGCGAGCTGCGTCCGCCGCGAACCTCCATGCGGCTGGAGTAGTTCTGCCGACTCCCATGATGGTACTCGTTGTAGTCCAGCGTGTATGCCGTCCACGCGGTCATGATCTGTTTCATCTGCGACTGGCACTGCACCTTCTTGGCAGCTTCTCGCGCCGCACCAAGGCTCGGTAGCAGGATGCCAATCAGGATCGCGATGATCGCGATGACGACCAGCAACTCGATGAGCGTGAACGCTCGCGACCGTGTCATGGACATGATTGCTCTCCTCGATGATTGGCGTGATCGGTTGTGTGCCGTGGTGGGTGATACTTCCGTACCGACGATGCAATGTCGTGTACCGATGTCCATGTTCGCGCAGTCTTCACGGTGTCTTGGCGCACGCTTGCCGTGGTGTTGACATGGTGAGTTGAGCTGGTTTCTAAGGTCTTGCTTGCGAAATCACCGCATCACTGCTGAAACTTCTGCGACAAGGAGAGATACCCATGCCACGCACACTCACCCTGGCCGCCGGCCTCGCGCTCGCCGCCACCGCCACGACCTTCGCCCAAGAGGGCACGCTCGTCCCAATTACCCCCGCGACCACCACGGGCGATGTCGACGCGTTCACGCTGTCGCTCGACGGTGAGTTCATCTTCTTCGTCGGTTCGGTCGACGACGGCGTGAGCGGCGATCATCTCTACCGCATTCCGATCGCTGGAGGTATGGCCGAGATCTGGAACGACCCGACGCTACACAACGACGTCGACGAGGCGCCGATCGTCGGCGCCGACTTCGTCTACTTCAAGGGCGACCAGACGCTGGGTAACCCCGACAACGAGTGGTTCCGCCTGCCCATCGGTGGCGGCGACCAGCTGCAGATCACCAACGGCACCGGCATCGCCGGCGACGGCGTCCTCATCAAAGGCGGCACCGAACTGATCTACCTCAACGATGAGTCCAGCGACGGCGTGTTCAACGCGCTCACCGACGGCAGCTTCGACATCTTCGGCATCACGCCGCTGGATGTCGACATCGACCAGTTCCAGTGGGACGTGACCGAGGACGGCGAGACCCTGATCTACGGCAGCCAGTTCGCCGGCGGCCCGCAGCCAAAGGTCCTCGGCGTGTTGCCAACCGATGGCTCGAGCTTCGATCCGGAGTTCATCACCCCTGTCGACGTGCCCGATTTCTGGGAGATCGTCGACGGCGAGCTGAGCGAAGACGGCCGGTGGTTCGTTTGCACCGCCGACTGGGACTTCGCCGACACCCAGAGCCTCGTGCGCATCCCGACGACTGTCGGCGACGTCCAGGTCGAGCCCATCGTGTCGCTCGACGCCGAGTTCCAGGACATCGACGGTCTAGCGGTGTCGCCCGATAGCACGATGGTCGCCTTCAGCGGTGACATCAACGTCGACACCGTCGACTCGCTCTACGTCGTGAACATCGACGGCACGGGCCTACGTGAACTGACCCCCGATCTGCCCGTGTACGCCGATGTGACCGGTGGCTACGGCGACATCCGCTGGTCGGCCGACAGCAGTCGCATCTACTTCATCCGCGACCGGGACTTCGACGGCGAGCTCGCGCTCTACTACGTCGACCTGGACGGCTCCATGCCCTGCCGCGCCGATATCGACACCGATGGTGCGCTGACGATCTTCGACTTCCTGGCTTTCCAGAATCTCTTCGACGCGGGTGACCTGGCCGCAGACTTCGATGGTGATGGCAGCCTGACGATCTTCGACTTCCTGGAGTTCCAGAACGAGTTCGATGCCGGCTGCGCATAAAGAGTCTCTGCAGATCTTGCCAAGCCCCGCCCGATCGGTTCGCGTAGCCGATCGGGCGGTCTTGCGTTGGGGTGATCCAACAACTGTCGAGCTTCCGTGAGCTCGTTGAAGGCGGCGGTCTTCTCGCCTCAAGGGGATGAGCCACGATGAGCCGCTCAGAGAGAACTACATGACCGGCGCGCTGGACTGGTCTAGCGATATGCCGTGCCGGGCATTGGTATTGCGAATTGAATAATGACCAACGAAACCCGGGCTGTCCCACAAGAATGCAACAAGCCGCTCCCCAACAAGGAGCGGCTCATCTCGGACCTCAATAAATCTCGAAAGCGGGTGAACGGATTCGAACCGTCGACATTCACGTTGGCAACGTGACGCTCTACCACTGAGCTACACCCGCAAGCGGCCTCAAGGGTATCGACCAACCCGCTGGGCGTCAACACGCGGAGCTCATTGGGCCTCAACGAAACCGGATTTTGTCAGGGTTCGGCCTCGCCAGATTCACCAGCCTCGGCCGAGCGGGCCGACCTGTTCTTGGCTGGACCGATCTCGACGCCGATAAGACGTACTCCCTCCGGTGGCCCATCCGGGAAGGCCTTCTCCATGTCGCCATCGTCGATCATGTGAACCTCGCCCTGCTCGTCGACGCCGAGGATGGCCACTGCGCCGATGCCCGCCTCTTCCCATGTGGCCACCCGCGCCAGTCCGGCGTCCATCTGGAACAGCAGGTGGCGGACCGGCCGGCCCCACTTCATGACGGTTCCCGGCTGAGGCTGGCCCTTCGGTGGCGGCGCTGGCTTGTCGCGCCGCCACCGAAGCACATGCGGCACGCCGAACCGCAGAGCTGCCCATCGAGACACCGCGCTGTCGACCTCGTCGTTATCGGAGAGTGCCAGCACGTTGCCGAAGCCGGTCGATGCGACCTCCTGGTCCATCCAGCGGATGTCGGTGGCGCTGCCCATGCTAGTACCGATACCCTCGCTGGCGGCGGCTGCGATGTTCGCCGCATTGGTATCCACGAGCCGCACGGGCACGCTGAGCGCGCGTAGGTGGGCGGCCAGGTCGCGCCCCAGCCGATGCCCGCCGACGATGATCACGCCGTTGGGCCGTCCCGCGCGCACACGCAGCAACTTGGCCAACGGTCCCGCGGCTAGGCCTGAGAGCGTGACGGTCACGACGATGACCAGGATCACCAACGTCTCGAGTTGCTGCGCATCGGCGCTCAGTTCGGGCCGGCTGTCGACCACGGTCTCCGCGGTGCGGCCCAGCTCGATAGCCACGATGGCACCCAGCGAGATGGCCACGATGCCGCGCGGTGCGATGAGCGCTGTGTACAAGCGCTCGCGGAAGTTCAACCCAGTGCGGAACGTGCTTGCGAGGACCGAGAGAGGCCTGACCACCAGCACCATCCCAGCCACGAACAGCACCTCTTCCCAGCCCACGTTCCACAGCCGATCGAGTTGCACGCGTGACGCGAGCAATATGAAGAGCGCACCCACCAGCATGACGGCGGTGGTCTCCTTGAACCGCCGCATCTCCTCGGCGCTCGGCTTGGCCGCGTTGGCCAGCACGAGCCCGCACAGGGTGGCGGCCACCAGCCCCGCCTCGCTCGACACCGCTTCGGCCAGGCCAAACGAGATCATGCACGCCATCAGCCCGAGCAGCACAATGGTCTGGGCATCGGCCTTGCGTTCGCGCTGGATGACCCGCAACGCGCGGGCGGTGCCATAGCCGAACATGACACCCAAGCCCACGCCGGTGACCGCTGGCACCAGGAACTGCCCAAGGATGGCCGCTGCGCTCGCTGCGCCGGGCTGTTCAATCGCTAGCCGGACGATCTCGAGTGTCGACACCGCGGCGACCACGCCGATCGGGTCGATGAGGATGCCTTCGGTCATCAGGGCCGAATGCAGCCTGGGGCTCAGGGGCGTGCGCCGCAGGATGGGCTGGATGACTGTGGGCCCGGTGACGACGAGCATCGCGCCGAGCAAGATGGACAGGTCGAGCGGTAGCCCGACCAGGTAGTAGCCCATCAGCGCCGTGAGCAGCCAGCTCACGACCACGCCGATGGTCAACAGCCCGCGCACAGCGCCCGGCGCGCGCGCGATGGTGTCGCGATCAAGGCCCAACCCGCCCTCGAATACAAGCAGCCCCACCGACACCGAGACGATGGCCAGCAGGCCCTCGGTCGATAGGGCATCGCCGCTGACCAAGCCCAGCCCGTTGACGCCGAGCCCAAAGCCCACCAGCAGCAGGAACAAAATGGGCGGCTGGCGGAGCCGATCGCTCACCAGCGTGACGAGCGCTCCCGCTCCGAAGGCCAACGCCAGGCTTTGCACCGCCCCGTGAGCTTCCATTGGCTGCCAGTGTACGGCCGCGACCCTACCCCAGCACGAACCATGCCCTGCGATCTCCCCGCTGGCGATCGAGGCTGGGCCCTTTGTTCACGGGCTCGCACCGGCCCAGGTGCACCAGCGTGGCACACCTCGCTTTTCTGGCTGCTTCCCAGTACGCATCATCGCCACCGATCTGGTTGCGGTGTTCTGCCTCGATCTCCGACACCAGTTCCGGTGTCAGATTATCCAGGGACTGCACCTGCGTGACGCTGGCTCGGAGTGCATAGCTGCCGCCCGCGACACGGAAATAGACCTTCGCGCCCCTTACCACCTTGCCGAAGGGTGGGCGCTTGTCGCGCGAGAACCGGCTCTCGATGGTCTTCGTCCCCGATAGCAACGCCTGAGCCACCCATGGATGCACGATGGCCACGTGCTCGTGTACGGCGGTTGCCCTCGGTGGTGTCACCCATCGGCTCCGAGCCGCGAGAGCGCGCGCGTCGTGCTGAGCCCCTGCACAAGCTCGACGAGCTCGACCCTTCCGCCGGCAGCCTCGACTGCCTTCTGGCCCACAACCTCCTTGCCCGCGTAGTCGGCCCCCTTCACGAGCACATCGGGCGTGAGCGTTTCGATGAGCTTGATGGGCGTGTCATCATCAAAGAACACCACCGCGCCTACGGGCTCGATCGCACCGAGCACACGTGCTCGGTCGAGAGCGCTATGGACCGGCCGGCCGTCGCCCTTCAGCCGGCGCACCGAATCGTCGCTATTCAATCCGACCACCAGGAAGTCACCGAGTTCGGCCGATTTCTCGAGCAGCGACACGTGGCCCGCGTGCAACACGTCGAAGCAACCATTGGTGAATACCACCGTTCCGCCGCTCCGCCGGACTGCGGCGACCTCGTCGTGCAGTTCCTGGATCGTCCGCAGCTTGCCGGTCAATCGTCCGGCTTGCCGCAGCAACTCTCGATGCACGTCGGCCAGTGGGACCGGCTTAACGCCGAAGATCTGAACTTCCAACCCCGACGCCGCGTTGGCGAATCGAACCGAGTCAGGCCACGAAAGACCGTTGGCACGGCCAGCGGCGAGGCCGGCCAGCATCATGTCACCCGCGCCCGTCACGTCGTATACCTCGCGTGCGACCGTGGGTACCGACATTGGCTCGGTCCCGCTCTCCAGCAGCAGCGCGCCATCGCGATCGAGCGTGAGCACCACCGCCTCGCAATCGAGTTGCTTCGCCAGCTCACGCGCCAATTCCTGGCGCTGCCGCGCCGAGTTCATCGCGTGACGCCGCCCGGTCGCGCGTTCGGCCTCGCTGCGATTTGGTGTGATCGACGTGCAGCCGCGATACCGCGCGAAGTCGTCCCGGGAGGCGGGGTCGACCAGCAGTGGAACATCGTGCTTGCGCGCCAGCTCGATGACGGCTTGGCACGTGGCCTCGTCGCACACGCCCTTGTCATAGTCCTCGAGGCACAGCACGTCGGCCGTCGGGAGCGCCGCTTCGAGCGCCGTGAGCAATTGCCGAGAGACCTCGGCGGATAGTGCCTCGCGAGACTCGAAATCCACGCGGAACATCTTCTGCGGGTGGCGGTGCTGGGCGAGGCCGATCAGGTTGCGTTTGACTGTGGTCGGGCGATCGGCGTCGGCGATCAGCCCGCTGGTGTCGATGCTCGATCGACCGAGGTGCTGGCGGAGGAAGCCGCTTTCGGCGTCCTTTCCGGTCACTCCAAACACCGCAACACTGCCGCCTAATGCCACTAGGTTTTCGGCCAGATTTCCAGCGCCGCCGGACATGGACTCTTGGCGGGTCACTCGCAGCACTGGCACCGGCGCGTCAGCGCTCAGCCGCTCGGCATCGCCGGAGAGCTGCTGATCGAGCATGAAATCACCCAGCACGAGCGCGCGAAAGGGCTTCCAATTGGCCAGAGCGTCAAGGAGGGTGTCCACAGGCGAGTTTAGGTGTCGGGCAGGGTCTTGGCTGTTCACGACCCGAACATGGAGAAAAGACAGGCCCCCGGTTTCCCGGGGGCCTGCATATGAGTCAAGCAGAATCTGACGAACGGGTCACGTTCAGGCGCGACGACGACGGCTGGCGATGGCGCCAAGACCGGCGAGGACGGCCAGGCCGGCGGGAGCCGGGACCGTGGTGTAGGTCAGGTCATCGAAGGTGCTCTCGCGGCCGCTCAGGTTGATCGAGCCGATGGGCACGGTGGAGACGTAGCTGAAGGCGTCCATGGTGCCGTCGCCGGGGCCGAAGCCACCAACGATGACGTCCTGGCCGATCTGGTTGCCGGACATGTCGAAGAAGGTGACCACGTCGTCGCCGACGCCAGCGGCGCTGGCCATGCCGCCGAAGCCCAGGATGCCACCGAGGCCGGTGAAGTCGAGGGTGATGTCACCGAAGCCGAAGAGCACACCAAACTTGGTGCCCGAGCTGGGCTGGATGGGGCCGCCGGGGCTGCGGAAGTCGCTCCAGTTGCCTTCGTCGACCGAGTTGTGGCCCACGCTGCCGGGGATCACCGGAACGGTGCCGCCGAACAGCGAATCGATGGTGGCGCGGCCACCGGGGTAGCTCTCGTAGTCGTCGGTGGCCTCAGGCGTGAACGAGCCCGACGAAACCTGGGCGGCGGCGATGCCGGCCACGGCGAGAACACCAAACACAGCGCTGATCTTGTTCATCTTGTCTCTCCTAAAAGACGTGCACGAAACGAACATCTACTACACGCCGGCATGTTGCTGCACACCGGCAGAAGGGTTATACCCGCAAGGAGGTCTTGCGTGTCGCTCCCATGGCAATAAATACCACATTTTGCAAGAATATCTAAGTTTTTCCTTGACGAGACCTCTTATCGGGCAGGTTGCCAGGTGCCAAACGGAACAGCCCACCCAGCTTCACAAGACAGGCGTTGGGCACCGGCTGTTAGATTAAAAAATGTAAAAATAGGCAAATTAACAGGTTGCTGAGGCGCTGTTCAGCCGAAGCTGCGGCCTGTCTCGAGATCGAGCAGCTTCCAGGGCAGGTTCTTCACCAGCCGCATGAGCACCGGCCATGCCGTGTCCTCATCGATTAGGGTCACGAGCCCCTGCGTCACCCGATCGATGCCCGTGGGCAACTCGACCACCAGCCCTGGGCCGTGCAGCACAATCGTGCCCGTCTCGGCACTGCGAGCTGAGCCGTCGGGGGCTGTGTTGAACTCGGCGAGCGCGTTCGAGACCTCGTCGATCGTGCCCAATGGGGGTAACCCCTCCTCGGCGGGCTCATCGGACGACACGATGACGATCTGACGCTTGGGCATTATCTGGAGATCCCCTAGCTGCGAGAGGCCAGCAACTCGGCGGCCGTCTCCATGAGTTGGCCCAGTGGCACAGGCTTGATCATGTATCCATCGACCCCAAGCGACTGGGCATAGGCCTGATGCCGCTTGCCGTCATTGGCGGTCACCATGATGACCAGCGGGCTGTCGTCGTTGCCCTTGATCTTCTCGAGCGCAAGGAACCCCGATCGGGCCGGCAGCATCATGTCCAGAACCACTAGATCGGGCTTCGCTTCTTGGGTCAGGGTGATGGCGGTGTTGCCGTCGCCGGCGGTGTGGGTGACGGCACCCTCGGCCTTGAAGGCCGTCTCCATCGCGAGGAGCACGTCGCGGTCGTCGTCGACGATGAGGATGGTCGCGTCACGCAGTGCGGAGGTGTCGGTTGCCGGCACGAGAAAGGCCTCCAGTCGTTCGGGACCCACCATAGGGGCTCCGGCTACCAGAGACCTTCGTCCAGATATCGCACAGGGTTCCCCAGATTCGGGAGCCGTCGGGGTTAGTCCTCGTCGTCGGCGACGCTCCGACCCATCACAAAGCGGTCGACCGACAGCATGCCCGGGCCCGAGAACAGCAGTGCCAGACCCATGGCCAGCAGCGCGAGTTGGAACAGCAGTGTGGTGTAGCTCCCGGGGTTCATCGGGTCATTCATGGGAAGGAAGCCGAGCCATGTATTGCCGCTCGAGATGGCCGGCCCGATTTGGGTGAGCCACAGCGCCACGCCCATGATGCCTGCAACCGCGAGGCCGCTGAAGCGTGTGAGTGCACCGATGAGCAGCAATCCGCCCGCGACTAGTTCCGTGATCGCTGCGGCCCACGCGAGGTACTTCGGCCAGGGCGGCGCGCCCAAGCCCTGTGGGACGATCGCCAACGGCGTGCTTGTGGTGCCGTCCTCGTTGACAACGGGTTGGGGGTTGGCTCCGGCATACAGCATCAACGCGATCTGGTTCGCGTTTGCCACCTTCTGGGCGGCGGGCTGCGCCTGGGCGACGAAGACCACCTCGGTTGGATCTTCGGCGGTCGGGTCTGGCTCGGGCTCGGCAACAGGATCCTCGGGCTGCGGCGCCGGCTCGACCGGAGACACCGGATCGGGATCTTCGTCGGGCGCGGGCTCATCTTCGGGAATGGGGTCCGGCGCCGGCTCGGGATCGGACGTCGGCTCTTCGTCCGCTGGGTCGGGAGTTGCGGGATCGGGAACGGCCTGCCCTTCGGGCAGCACGCCGGCGGCGATGAGCGCGGCGCGGTTGGTCTCGTCGACCTCGAAGGTGCCGAAAACCTTGGTATAGCCCGCCCAGATGAAGATGACCGCCAGCGCGAGGCGCAGCAGCAGCGGGGGCACGCTCAGGCCGGTGCGTTGGCGGGTCGTTAGGTGCGGGTTGTAGGCCATGGTCGTCCTCCTTGCGGGCCTGGCACATCGTCGAAGATGCGCCGCCGGATCATGTCTATCGACCCTTGGGCATCGAGACGATCAGAGGCCCGTCGCCCGTCCATCAGAGCCGGTGATTCGGTCCTTCCCCGCGTGGTTGTTGGGAGAAGCCCGCCCGCCCTGTCGTCCGGGATTCGCGCCCAAATCCAGCGATACCATTCCTTTATCATGGCCCGAGACAACCGTCCGCTGGACGACATGCCCGACACGACCATCGCCAAAAGGGCCCAGGCCCGGCGGGGCGACGTGCTGGACCATGCGCCCGAGTTCGGCCTCCCCGACGACGGCCCGAGCGAAGACGACCTGGACCGCTTCGGCGGCGTGACCCAGAACTGCTGGCGCTGCGGTACCGAGCTCTACGACGACGCCACGGTGTGCTGGAACTGCCAAGCCAGCGTCGGCCCGGGTGGCGGGCCGCGCAAGGGCGTGCCGGTGTGGGCCATCGTGGCGGGTGTGGGGTTGGCGGTGGTGGTTGCGTTGTGGGCGATCTTCTAAGGCCGTGTGTTGTGCCAGCCTACATGGAGTGTGCCGCGAAATGCCGGCGTGAGCCGCCAGTTCGGTTCTCGATGACAGTCGATCAGGGCTTTGCGATCGTTCTGTGATAGTGGGCCAAAATCACAATCAATTGGTTCAACGGTTTGGGTTGGCCATCCACGGAATCCGGTGTTGGTTTGGCGCGAAATACAGACCATTGCGTTGTGCAGCGAGTCGCCCACTCGAAATTGCTCGACAAAGTCAACGATGGCGTGCTTCTCGTTAACAATTGTGAGAAGGCCGTTGCGGAATGGACCTGGGTTCTCGGTCTGAAAGTCCCACGGCTCACAAATAACAACGTGAACCTGCGGAAGCTCGTTACGCGTCACTGCGATCCACGATCTTGTAACTCTCCCGCTCACCACGGCCTCGCACCGGGTAGTCCTTGCGCAGCGGGTGGGCGGGGTATTCCTCCCACGTCAGGATGCGGCGCAGGTCGGGGTGGTTGTTGAAGCGGATGCCGTACATGTCGAACACCTCGCGCTCGGGCCACTCGGCACCGGGCCAGATGTCGGTGACCGTGTCGACGTACAGGCCCGGATCGTCCTCGATGCCGTCGGTGGGCAGCGTGGGGTCGACGTAGACCTTGACGAAGAAGCGGTCTTCGGTGGTCGTGTTGATCATGTTGTACACGACGGCGAAGCGGCCGGGCATGTCGCTGGGGTAGTTGAGGTAGTCCACCGCGGTGACATCGGAGAGGAAGTCGTAGCCGTGGTCGTTCTTGAGGAAGGCCATGACGGCGTGCAGGTCCTTGGGCTGCACGATGAGGCTCGACTGCCCACGAAACTCGGTGCCGCTAAAACTCGCGCCGGGGAAGGCGTCCTTGATGGCCTTGAAGTTGGGATGATCGAGCGTCGGCGTGGGCATCTGGACTCCCTCGGGTCAGGCATTGGCGGGCTGAGACGGTAGGACGCCGGCCTCGCGGAGCATGTCGAGCTGGGCGGGCACATCCTCGTCGTAGAGGGCCAGCGGGTGCTCGAAGGGGCCGTGGTCCTTCAGGACAGCCATCAGGTCGTGATAGTCGAGCGAACCGCGGGTGAGCGGTGCGGGCACGAGGATGTCGTCGTGCTCCGGATCGGCCTCGCCCAGGGCCGGCCGCTCGGCTCCGGTCAGCAGCACGGCGGCGACGCGCTCGTGGTGGGCGGCCTCGAGCAGGCGGGTCAGGTGGTCGCGGGCGTCATTGGTCATGCCGGCGGTCAGCATGGCGGCCGGCTCGAAGAGGATGCCCAGGGCCGGGGTCTCGAACTTGCCCAGGATCCGGCGGACCGATGGGGCATCGGAAATCACGTGGCGGACGTGGGGGCGAAGCAGCAGCCGGGCGTTGGCGGCCTCGAACTTCGGCAAGACGTCGGCGAGTCGGGCTTCGAGTGTCTCCCAGCCCAAGCTGGTCCAGGCGCGCGGGTCGTGGGGAAAGACGCTCGACTCGGGTTCGGCCTCGTCGCCGAACCAGCCGCTCCAGGTGATCAGTGTTTGGTCGGGCTGAGGCGACAGGTCGTCCGAAAAAATGTTGGCGGTCGAGGCAGGCCAGCGGAACTCACCACCTTGTGAGCGGAGCAGCCACCCACCACCAGACCTTGGGCCGAAGAGCAACATGCACGAGTTTATGCCGGTTTTTGGGGCGTCTAGGCGCCTCCAAAATGTGAATGGGGCGCGATGGAAGGGCCGAAACCACCCCCCGCTTAGGAGCACCGCCCCATAACCGGCACGTGTTGCGATGGAAGGGGCGAACAACCGGAGACGAATCGATGCGCGACCTGGCTGCGATGCCCGAGTCGTGCGAGATGGCGGAGATCCACTCGCCTGTCACTTCAACGCGATTGACCCGGGAGCAGGTCGTCGATCGCATCATCACGCTCAACCGCTCGGCTTCGCCCGCCTTCTTGGAGAGATTCGCCGAACCCCAGCTCCGCCATTACCTGGAGCACCTGACCCACACCGGTGAACGGCGCGAAGTGCCGTGGGTGCGGCGGGGCGAGACCCCCGCGATCGTGGGCCGGTCGGCCGACAGCCACACGCGATAGACAACCAGAGCCGTGGTGCGAGGCCCCGCGCGAGAGCGCGGGGCTTTTTGCGTGGGCTCTTGCTCCCACCTCCGCCTCGAACGGAGAAGGGGCGGAGACCCCATAACCGTTGGCGTGGATCGGGCTGGGCCGGGTTTTTGGTCCGTTTGCGCGGGTCGGGCTTATGCAGGCTTGTCGGACCGCCGAAACAACCGGCATGGGTGGTGCGACCGGACTCGATCGGTCGGCGACCTCAAACGAGCGAAACTGCCCGACCGCGGCGTGTGCCGGGGGGCGCAATTCCGGGCCGCGGTTGGCCCGCAAGCCGTCGGGCTTGTGAACCAGGGATGGAGACTCGAACCATGATGACTCGCAGCACGAACACGACCGTCCTGGCCGCCGCGGCGCTGATCGCCGTTGCTGGCATGACCGCCGCATGCACCACGTCCAGCGGCAGCGGCACCCTGGTGCGCAGCGGGGAGACCGGCGGCCAGTACCGCCAGGCCACGCCCAGCACCTACCGCCAGCCGGTGGCGCGCAGCACCAGCTACGACTCCCAGCGCTCGCCCTCAACGGCTACGCCGATCGATCCCTACGCCATCGGCCTGACCGCCGACGATTCGCAGGGCTTCCAGCGCACGGGTGTTGCCCCGCAGGCCGGTGAGCGTCTCAGCCTGAGCCCCAAGACGCCTGCGCAGTTCCAGCCTACCGACGCGGTGCACGGCTTCTACGGCGAGGTCTTCACCGACAACGCCGGCCTCGTCGCACTCGATCCCGATCGCATCGGCGGCAACAATCTGGCCCAGATCAGCTTCAGCGTCGAGGGTGCCGACTTCGACCCCGACGTGTCGCCCGACGGTGACTACATCACCTTCGCCAGCACGCAGCACAGCCTGACCAGCGACATCTTCATCAAGCCCGTCGACAGCCGCGTTATCACTCGCCTGACCAAGAGCGAGGGCAACGACGTGATGCCCAAGTTCAGCCCCGATGGCAAGCGTGTTGCTTTTGCCAGCAACCGCTCGGGTAACTGGGACCTGTTCGTCATGCCCACCACCGGCGGCAAGGCCGTGCAGATCACCACCGAGAGCAGCCACGAGTTGCACCCGAGCTGGTCGCCCGACGGCAAGTACCTGACGTTCAGCCGTCTGGGCGAGGTCAGCGGCAAGTGGGAGATCTGGGTAACCGACGTGAGCAACCCGGGCGTCAGCAAGTTCCTCACCTACGGCTTGTTCCCGCAGTGGTCGCCGGTGGCTGGCAACAGCGCCAACGGCAACGGCGAGCGCATCCTGTTCCAGCAGAGTAAGGAGCGTGGCGATCGTGCCTTCACCGTGTGGAGCATGGACTTCAGCGGCATGACCGCCAGCAACCTGACCCAGGTCGCCTCGAGCCCCTACGCGGCGTGCATTAACCCGGCATGGAGCCGAGACGGCAAGTGGATTACCTTCGCCACGGTGCCCAACCCCACGCAGTGGGCCAAGATGGAAGAGACCCGCCCGACCTCGGCCCAACTGTGGATGGTGGCCCAGGACGGCACCGCCCTGGTCGAGCTGACCGACGACAACGCCGTCAACCTGATGCCCGCCTGGGGCCCGGGCAACGAGATCTTCTACATCTCCGACCGCGGCGGCGTGGACAACATCTGGTCGATGAGCGCCAACAACGCCATCCTGGCGGCCACCGGCATCGACCCGGACCTGACCAACCCGACCGGCGAGGGCCCGACTTACACCGGCGTGCCCGACAGCGGTAACTGATCAGCCGAACTGATACTTGCCCTATTCAACGCCCGGTAACTCCGGGCGTTGTCTTTTGGTGCAACAATGGGGGATGGAGAGTCAGGATTCGGCGATTGGTGGTCGGCAATGGGCAAGAGCGCGCCGGATTTCGGGCCCGTTGCCAGCCCCGCGTTGGTCGGCGTGCCGACGCACGGGGTTCGGATGCCTGCTGGCGATATGCCTCGTGATTGCGGGCTGCGCGAAGCCGGACCCGTTGCGGCCGCCGCAACAGTTGTTGTCGCCCTATGCCACGACGCCGGCTGAGCCGGTCTGGGCGGTGGTGCCGCTGCGAAATGAGAGTGGCACGTCGGCGGTCAAGCCCATGGAGGTCAGCGACACGCTGGTGGCGACGATCACGCAGGCGCGGGGGCTGCGGGCATTGCCGCTCAATCGCACGATCGACGCGATGGCGGCGATGGAAATGGGCTATCCGCAGACGCCCGCCGACCTCGATCGTCTGGCCCGCACGCTGGGTGCCGACGGGGTGATCGTGGGCAGCATCACCGCGTACGACCCGTACGAGCCCATCATGGGCATCGCGTTGGGGATCTACGCCAGGCCCGGGGCCTTAGAGAACGCGGGCGCCGATGATCTGGTCGAACTGGACCCCAGAGTGCTCACACATCAACCAACGACATACGACCACTTCGGTACGCAGCAGTCCATGGGCCGCGGGCCGGCTAGCTCGGTGATGCTCGTTCTCGATGGGCGCGACCACGATGTGAAGATGCGGGTCCGGCGCTACGCCCAGGGGCGCAGCGAGGCCGTGTCTTCGCTCGGCTGGGAGCGGTACCTGAGGAGCATGCCCGAGTACGAGCGGTTCGTGGCGTTTGAGGCCGTCGGGCTGCTCCTGCGGCGCGAGTGGGTGCGATTGGCGCGGGATCGGGCCACTGGTGGCCCCGATGCGGGAGAAGATGGGGGATAACCCCGATTGGTATGGAACAAATTATCGTCCAGAAACGTTGGAGCGAAGGAAACACGCCCCCAGAACTGGCCGATATCTCAGAGTCGGGCGTGCGAGAACGGACCTCGCGAGAACGCCGGCAGGGGCCCGCAGTGGGCCGTTGCGAAGGAGTGCAGATATGACGGCATTGCCGCTCACCGACGCTTTCAGCCGCTACCTGACCGATGAGCGTCAGTTCAGCCCCTACACCGCCCGGTGCTATGGGGCCGACCTGAAGCAGTTCATCGAGTTCCTGATTGGTCACCTCAAGACCGAGCCCGACGCGTCGGCCGAACAGGCCGCCTTCGATCGTCGCCTGGCCGGCCAGAAGGGCGAGGGCCCGACGCTGACCGACGCGATCTGCGAGGCTGACAGCGAGCTGATCCGCAGCTTCCTGGAGCACCTGGACGCGCACCACTACTCCGCCGCGACGCTGGCGCGCAAGATCGCCACGCTGCGGTCGTTTTTCAAGTGGGCCGTGCGCGGTAAGGTCGCTAGCAGCAACCCGATGGTGCAGATCCGCACGCCGCGTCAGACCAAGCGTCTGCCCAAGGCCATCACGATCGAGCAGGTCGAGCAACTGCTGAGCGCTCCTGATGAGAAGGACGTGCTGGGCACACGCGACCGAGCGATCCTGCAGACGCTGTACTCGACGGGCCTTCGCGTGAGCGAACTGGTGGGCCTGACCTTCGCCGATGTGGACTTTGAACAGAAGGTGCTACGCGTGAAGGGCAAGGGCAACAAGGAGCGTCTGGTGCCGCTGGGCCAGCGAGCCATGGACACCATGGGCCGCTACGTCGAGCGTCTGCGCACCGACCCGCGATTCTCCAGCGTGCTCAAGGGCGAGGCCAACCAGACGCCGCTGTTCATCAACAAGCACGGCAAGCGGCTCAGCAGCCGCTCGGTGCGTCGCAAGCTCGACAAGTATCTGGGTATGGTGGGGCTCGATTCTTCGATCAGTCCGCACACGCTTCGGCATACGTTTGCCACGCACCTGCTGGACAACGGTGCCGACCTTCGGGCCGTGCAGGCGCTATTGGGCCATCAGTCGCTGAGCACGACACAGGTGTACACGCACCTCAGCGGCCAGCGCTTGCGTGAGAGCTACGACAAGGCGCACCCGCGGGCCGAGGCCAGCTGAGCACGACTCGTCCCGGCCCTTGATCAGTCCGAGTGTTCCGGAGCACGCCCTCGATCGGGCGTGTATGCCGTTGGGCTGTCCGGTAGGGTGGCCGGGGTGGGCTCGGTCTCCGTCTCGCGCTTCTCAAACATCTCGTCGACGGCGGCCGAATCGTCCGGCTGGTCGACCTCGAACAGGTGTAGGCCGAATTCGTGGGAGAGGTCCTCGAACACTCGGAGGCCGCGCACGCTATGGCCGTGGTGGTCGACCTTGGGCGAGTAGCAGGCAATGCCCAGACGGCCCGGCACAACAGCGAAGATGCCGCCCGAGATGCCACTCTTGGCCGGCAGGCCCACGGTGTAGGCCCACTGGCCCGAGTAGTCGTACATGCCACAGGTCTGCATGACGGTGAGCACATCGCGAACGTAGGCGCCGTCGATGGCGCGCTCGCCGGTGATGGGGTTCACGCCGCCATTGGCCAGTGTGCCGGCCATGATGGCCAGGTCCGTGCAGGTAACCTGGATGGCGCACTGCTGGAAGTAAAGATCAAGGATGGCATCGACATCGCCCTCGATCATGCCGAAGTGCAGCATAAGGTAGGCGATAGCGCGGTTGCGGTCGCCGTGCGTGCGCTCGCTGGTAAAGACAGGCAGGTCGACACTCAGCTTGCGGCCGGCGAAACGGTTGAAGCTGTCGAGCAATTGTTTGACGCTGGCGGTCGCGTCCATCTCGCGCAGCAGGCTGGTGACGGCGATCGCGCCGCTGTTGACGCACGGGTTGTGCGGTCGATTGGCCGCGTCGAGCTTGATGATCGAGTTGAACGCGTCGCCCGTCGGTTCGACGCCCACGCGGCTGAGTACGGCGCTGCGGCCGTGCAGGCCCAGGGCGTGGCCGTAGGTAAAGGGCTTGGACGACGACTGGATTGTGAAGGGCGTGGTGTCGTCACCTACCGAGCAGGATTCGCCGTCGGCGGTGACCACGGCGATGGAAAACAGCGAGGGATCGACATGTGCGAGTTCGGGGATGTAGTCGGCGAGCTCGCCGTCACTCAGGTCCTTGTAGCGCGAGTGCAACTCAGAGAGGGCGTTGGTGATCTTCTGCGCGTCGGACATGGGGCATTATGGCCTATCGGGCCACGCGGTGGAGCCCCGTCGCGTGGATGGTGAGCACTTGCGGCGTCGGCCGAGCGGCCACGGTGCCGACGACCACGACCTCGTCCAGCGGCGAGACGCCTTGGGCCGAGAGATCGAACTCGAGTGGGTTGCCATCCTCATCGACAAGCTGCACCGTGGCGCTGTTGGCCTGGACGTCCTCTGGTACGGCGCAGCAATAGTCCCAGGGCGTCGCGCAGTGGTCGTCGTCACTGATGCAGATGTTCTCCAGGCCGGGATCGACCATGACGAAGAACGCCGAGTCTTCGCCGAGCGCGTCCTTGCGCCCGCCGATGATGCCTCGCACGGTGACGATGTCGCCCTCGGCGGCGGTGTCCTTGATGGCCTTGACGCCCTGCGCGTCGGCGGGCATGGATGCGAGTTGCCAGTTGGCGGTGATGGAGGAACTGCTTCCGGATGGGCCGCTGGTAGTGGGGGCGGCTTCTTCGTTGCAGGCAACGAGGCCGAGGGCGAGGCCCGTGATGGACGCGATGGCGATGGTGCGGGTGATATTCATGGGGAGTGTCCTTTCGTGTGATGGTACTCAGTGCATCTTGAGGGCTTGGGGGATGGGCAAACGCAAGCAACGGATGGCTGGCGGGATCGCACCCACCAGTCCAACGAGCACACCGCCGGCGATGCCCGCAAGCATGACGGGCGCGTCGAGGGTGAGCGCGAAGGCGCCCATCGAGAACTTGACGGCCAATCCATCGAGCAACACGAGGCCCAGGATGGCCCCGAAGATCGTGCCGATGGCGGCGGCGAAGAGGGATTCCTCGCTGAGGCTGGTGACGATGGCTAGCCGCGTGAATCCGAAGGATTGCAGCGTGCCGATCTCGCGCACGCGGGCAGCGAAGCTGGCGTACATGGTGTTGAGGCCACCGAGCAGGCCGCCGAGCGCGATAAGCGATGCGGTCACGATGACCATGATGCGGATAGGGCGGTAAAACGCAGCGATCGAGGCATAGTAATCGGCCTCTCGCATGGCGGTGATCTCCAGGTCGAGCCGGCTCTTGGCGAAGATGTCAACGTCAGAGAACCGCGCCGTATCGAGGCTGACGACGACCGCCGAGAGCGTCGCCTCGCGCTTGGTAGCCACCTGGAGATCGATGATGGGCATCCAGATCTCCGCATCCATCACGGTGTTCGGTGCGCGGAAGCGGCCGACGATGGTCCAGTCGCGGTTGTCGAAGTACAGAGTTTTCCCGACCGACAAACGCTCATTGGGCAAGCCCAGGCGAGTGGCGGCGAGGGAACCGACGATGATCTCGTCCTGGCCCGAGCGCGGCTGGCGGCCTTCGACGATTTCCACCTCGCTGTGGACAAGGAACGCGACGGGGCGCACGCCGCGGATGACAGCTTGGCGGGGTGTCGTGTCGCCCGCCTCCGTATTGACGGGCAGCGCGATGTTGATCTCGGGTGAGGCGTATGTGATGCCGCCGCGCTCGACCAGTCCTGGGATGCTGGCGATGGCCTGACCGGCCGTCGAAGCGTCGATCTGACTGCGTTCCAGGGCCTCTTCGCTGCCGGTGCTCATGATAATGACGTTCTCGTGCAGGCCCTTGCCTTGTGTCAGCGTGAGCTGCATGCCTCGCACGAAGCCGGCGGCCGACAGCACCAGCAGCACCACGAGCGTGGCGCCGATGATGCTGGCGAGCATGCGCACGCGGCTGCGGCCGAGGTTCCTGTAGGCGTATTCGAATGGGAGTTGTCTCAGTCGCATCGGCTTCCCTTCTCACACTGCCCGGAAGCACGTGGCGATCTCGCGGCGCGAGGCCTGCCATGCCGGCACGAGGCCCGCGAGCACGCCCAGCGTGACGCACACGGCAACGCCGGTCGCCAGCAACTGCCAGCTCGCGGTAATGGGAATGGACTGGCCTTCGACGGACAGCGCGAAGCTGCCGAAGCGCGCAACGAGCAAGGCGGCCGCCGCGCCGAGGATGCCGCCAATGAGCGAAATCAGCACGCCCTCGGCCACGATGAGCATGGCGACTAGGCGTCCGTTGAAGCCCAGCGTTTGTAGCACGGCATGCTCGGCAATGCGGCTCTGCACGCTGAGGACGATGGCGTTGCCCACAAGCGCGAGCACGGCGATGAGGGCGCCGATGCCCAGCCAGTTTGCGAAGCCCACCAATTCCACGATGTCGTCGGCGATGCGCGCGACGAAGGCCTTCTCGCCGAAGGTCTGGGTGGGGTCTTGCGCCCGACGGAACTCGTCGTCGATGGCCTCGGCCACGCCGTCGAGCATGCTCGCGTCCTCGACCTTCACGTTGAACTGTGTGACGATGCCTAGCCGGTCCCGGCCCGCGAGTTGCACGAACTCGAGCGCTGTGTAGGCGACGTTGTGGTCTTGGGGATCCTTGGAACGGATGACGCCGGCGACATAGGCGGTGATGCCGGCGGCGTCGAAGGTCTGGCCGGCCTTGAGTCCGCGGCGGGTGGCAAGGGTCTCGCCCAGTAATGCCGCGTCGGTGCGTCGCTTCCAGTCTTCGAGGCTGCCATCGACGACGGTGAACCGCTTGCCGTTGTTCTCGATGAACTCGTCCTTGGGCACGCCGCGGAAGGTAACGACATCCAGGCTCGTGCGGCAGTTGCTGACGACGACCTTCATGGGGATGGCCGAGACGACGCCGGGCACTTGCTCGATGCGACGCTGGTAGTCCTGCGGTAGCTCGCTCGTAACGGGACAGAAGCGGTCCTTGCGGTAGACCACCAGCGTGGTGTCGTTGGCCGTGGCGGTCGTTGCCGCTTCGACGCCGGTGCGCATCGCCTGCACTGCGGTGAACAGGAACATCGCGATGGCGATGCCCAGGAGCGTGAGGCCCGAGCGCACACGGTGGCGCCAAGCTTGCTTGGCAACGTAGGGGATGAACTTGAACGGGCTCATGCCGGCGCCCCTTCCAGTTGGTCGGCGTGGTCGTGCGCCAACTTGCCCTTGTCCAGGTGTAGCGTGTGCGTGGCGTAATCAGTGGTGCCCGGGTCGTGGGTCACCATCACAATGGTCTTGCCCCGCTCGCGGTTCAGGCGACTGAGCAACTCCATGATGGATCTCGCCGAGGGCTTGTCGAGGTCGCCCGTGGGCTCGTCGGCCACCAGGATGGTCGGGTCGGTGACGATCGCGCGGGCGATAGCGACGCGCTGCTCCTGTCCGCCCGAGAGCTGGCGCGGGAAGTGGTCGGCCCGATCGGCGATGCCCACATCTTCGAGGGCCGCCTGGACACGCTTGCGCCGCTCGGCCCGCGTGAGCTTGCGCAAGAGCAGCGGTAGCTCGACGTTTTCGAAGGCCGTGAGCACCGGCACGAGGTTGTAGAGCTGGAAGACGTATCCGACATTCTCGGAGCGCCAAGCGGCCAGTTTGTTGCGGCTGAGACCATCGATGTTGACGCCATCGATGATGAGCTTGCCGCTGGTGGGCCTATCGATGCCTGCGATGAGATTGAGCAGCGTGGTCTTGCCGCTCCCGCTGGGGCCCATGAGGGCCACGAACTCGCCGGCGGGAACGCCGAGATCGAGCCCGTCGAGAGGACGGATGGTCTCCTCGCCCTTCTTGAACTCGCGCGTGAGCTGTTCGCACTTGATGAGTGTCATGGCGTGCCCCCCTCGGTGTCTTTCGAGATACGCACGCGCGTGCCTTCGTTGAGGTTGGTGGTGTCGAGCGCCAAGAGGTCTCCCGATCGCAGCTCGCCGCGCACCCGGGCGTACTCGCCCAGGTGTTCGAGAACTTCGACGCCTTGTGCGAAGGCCTTGCCCGTGTCGCCTCGGCGGTCGCGTACGACCCAGACGCGATCGTTGTCGATGGCGTTCCTAGGTACGAGCATGGCGGTGTCGCTAAGCTCGGGAGCCTCTTGCCCGCCACCGCCGCGCGGCAAGAACTTCACGCGCGTGAGCATCTCGGGGCGCAGCAGGGGCGAGGGATCGACGACGCGCACCTTGGCCTGGAGCGTGTTCTTTTGCAGGTCGGCTTCGTAGGTGATGCGATCGACCACGCCCTCAAAGGTACGGTCGGGCAGTACCTCGACGATGACCTCGCACGTCTGGCCCACGAACATGAGCCTGGCGTCGGCCAAGGGCACGTCGACGCGGACCTGGAGCTTGGCGGGATCATATAGGTGGGCGATGTGTGCCGAGTGCGGCTCGTCCATGCCGAGCATGACCTTGTCGCCGGGTACTTTCAGGCGTCTCTGCACCGCACCGGCGATCGGTGCTGTGATGGTGAGACGGTCGACGCGGAGTTGGGCTTCGTCAAGCGTGGCCTGTGCCATCGCGACGGCGGCCTCGGCGCGTTGCGTGTTGGCGCGGGCGAGGTCGAGGCTCTGCTTCTCCGTGATGCGCAGCTCGAAGTTGCGTTCCGCGGCACGAACCTCGGCGGCCAGCTCATCGCGGTGGGCTTCGAGGATCGCCCGGCGTTGCTCTGTGGCGGTCACCGTGGCCTGCTGCCCGGCCACACGCTGGGTGAGCACGATGACTTCGAGCTCGTTCGCCGCGCCGCCCTGCTGCGCGCGGCTGGCACGGTCGAGCTCGGCTTGCAGTTGCTTGGCCATCGCCCGCTGGGCCTCGATAACAGCGGGGAGCTGTGTGATTTCGGCCTCGGTTTCGGCCAGCTTACCCCTGGTCGCGGCGACGGCCCGCTCGCGCTCGACGGGGTTGGCCCAGTCGGTCTCGGCGGCGAGGAGGTTGGCCCGCGCGACGGCTAGCTCGGCCTGAGCGCTGGCGAGTTCGGCTTTCGATGAAGCTAGCGCGATGTGCGCGTCGTCGGGCACGAGGTGGGCGAGGGGTTGGCCCTTCTCAACGGTCTGGCCCTCGAGCACGAGCACCTCGGCCACGACACCGTCGGTGAGCGCGGTGGCGGCGGTGTAGTACGGCGCGGCTTCCAGCCAGCCGGGGGCTTGGATGGCCTGGCTAGTGGGCCTGCGTTCGCCCGTGTCCTCTTGCGTTTCGGCCGTGGAGACCTCGAACACCACCGGTGCGACGCGCACCGGGGTGGCAGGGATGAAGCTGTCGCCGGCGGTCCAGAAGACCACGCCGGCCAGGATGGCAGCGACGCCAGCGGCGACGGCCGTCGAGGGCGGGATGCGCCCAAGGAGTACTCTCGATTGCATGGCGGTTGCTCCGCAGCTGAAGGTGCGCATGGACCAAGACGCGCGCCATCGCACGATGGGCGCGTAACTCAGGCGTGGGCGCTCAGCTTCGCGGCGGACGCAGCAGTAAGAAGTGGGGCTCGATCGCGTGGTTCTGTGGTTCCACGGCCGCAAAAGTGTCGGGCTGGCGATCGGGCAAGAAGAAGCTCGTCGAGTTGCGGTTGAGCGGGACGGGCTTGCTCATGGCCGAGCACGACACGCAGCAATCGCAGTCTCCCGGGCACTGCTGGTCGTCATTGTCCTGGCTTGGAGCGCGATCATCGGTCTGCTCGGTTTGCAAGTCACAGCAGGAGCCGCTGGCCTTGTCGTCGATCTGGGCAGTCGAGAGGGTGCAGCGACAATCGTCATCGATCAGGCCCGCCAACGATGACGCCGGCCCGGCAAGCAGGACGGCCAGGGTCATCAGCAGCGCGATGGCGCGGATCGAGGTCACCTATTGGGAGTATACCTTGCGAAACCGGGTTTGTTCCCACGATTTCACCGGCAATGTACTCGCCATCGACCGGTTGTTCTGGAACTGATCGATCATGTTCAAGAAGTTGCCTAGCAGCTCGAGACCGTGGGGCGTCAGATAACTCTCGGGGTGGAACTGCACACCCTCGAGCGGGGCCTTGGTGTCGTCGGCCCACAATCGCCTTAAGCCCATGAGTACACGCCGAGTGCCATCGGGTGTGCGTTCGTCGGTCCATGCTGTGACCACCCAGCCGTCTCGGCCGGGCGGGGGTGTCGGGATCTGGCCGCTCACGACCAGCGAGTGGTACCGGGCGGCCTCCATCGGGCTGGGCAGTTCTACGAAGATGCCGGACCCGTCGTGGTGCACCGGGCTGGTGCGGCCGTGTACGGGGATAGCGTGCCGGGCGACGGGCAGGCCGTGCATCTGCGCCATCACCTGGCAGCCCAGGCACACGCCCAGCACTGGTACGACGCCTGCGAACCGCTCGATGATGGCGGCCGACACACCGGCCTCGGCGGGCGTGCAGGGCCCGGGGCTGATGACGATTCCCGTGGGGTTCAGCCTGGCGGCTTCAGCGGGAGTGATCTCGTCGTTGCGGGCGACGACGAGGCCGACACCAGGTTCGAGTGTGTGACCTCGTGCGATCGCGGCCTCGCCCAGGCGTTGGACGAGGTTCCAGGTGAAGGAGTCGTAGTTGTCGATGAGGAGGATCAAGCCGAACGGTAGTCGCTCTACGATTCCACATGGACTTCTCGGCCCTAGCTCGCCCACATCTCAGCTTTCTGAAGGAAGCGGGCTTCGTCGAGACGCGAGCCGACGAGTACGGCTTGGCGTTCAGGCGTGGGGATGTGGAACTGTCCATCTCGTGTGTCCCGGCCCGGATCGAATTTGAGGTAGGGTTTGTATGTCGAGGGGTGCAATGCTCGCTCTCCGACATCCTGGCCGAAGCGTACGAATCCCCGTCGTGGAATGAGTTGCAAAGACAACCCTGCCCGCGCGACGCGCAGAGCGTGAGTCGTGTCATATCCCTTCTCGCGGAGGTCCTGACGACCCTATGCGAGCCCGCGTTGCGAGGAGATGCAAAGCTGTACGCTCGGGTGGCGGCCGAATGCGAAACTCGGCACCGATTCTGGGTGCAACAGCAGGCTGCGCAAGATCTTCGCCCCCGTGCGGAGCGAGCGTTTAAAAATAGGCGATACGCCGAAGCCGCCGAGTTGTACGGTAAGATCGACGCATCGATGCTTGAGCCCAATGAAATAGCCAAGCTTGCGTACGCTCGAAAGTACGCACGCGAGCCTGGCTCCAGAGATTCAGGTAGCGGTGCCTAGGCCGCTTACGCCGCCTTCGATTCCCCGGTCCCAGCCACGCCATCGCGCGTTACGTAGAAGAGCTGATCGGTAATCGGGTACGGCAGCCGCTCGTAGTCCTGGCGCACGCGATCCTGGATGCGATGCACGAATTCGGCGGGCTCGCGCGAAAGGGCGACGAACATGTCGCGGGCGGGGATGGCCACCAAGAAGTCTCCGCCCAGCGACGGGGCGAGCCGTGGGTGCAGCTTGCCCAGCAGCAGGCGGGCGGCGTCATAGCCGTCTTGTTCTGCAAGGATGGCCGCCATGCCACCCTCGCGGCTCTCGACGAGTTGCACGTCCATCTCTGGGGCGTACTCGTCCAGGTTCTCGCGGGCGATGAGTTCGAGCTCCTCGATGTCAACGTTCCACTGGACGAGCTGCTCGGTAGTGATGCTCACGGTCATCTGCGGCAAGTCGAGCACGTAGACCACAACTGCGCCATTGACGAAGGGTGTGTGGGCTACCAAGCGGCGGCTGAGGCTCTCGAAGATGCTGTCGGGCTGGATGCGTGGCATGATGCGGGCCTTGGCGATGTCGAAGTTCATCGCGTTGACGTACATCAGGTCGCCGGCGAAGAGCTGCTCGAGGTAGTGCTCGACGATCTCTACGCCCCGCTGGGGGTCGTGGCGGACAATACGGTAGAGGTTGATCAGGTCGAGCCGGCGGCCGGCGATAACCAGTTCGTCCTCACGGATCGAGTCGATCGTCAACTCCGGCTGGAGGCGGCGCAGGATCTGGGCCACTTCCTGGCTGAACTCGGTCGGGTTGTCTGGCATCATGGTCATATCCCCCGGCATCCTCGATTCGACCGACACGGGCCATGCCACCGACACCAACCGGCGGCTCGTGAGGAATCGGGGATATAGCGGCCCCCCGAGAGCCGCAGGGCTGCCCTGGGTCCGGCCCAACCTTTGAGGGCCCCACCGGCCAGCGCAACCCCTACAGCCCGATGCCCGAGAACTGGTGAAAGCCCGGGTGGAGGCCGAGAGGCACGGGGGCGGCCTTGGGTCCGAACTTGGCGCCCTGGCAGATCGATCCGGCCCCCGTTGCCCTGGGGGCCCGGCTGCGGGTAGAATCGCGCCACCCGAACGGGTCTCGGCCTTACCGCTGCTGGCGGGGGTTGGTCCGGATCGGGCGAACAGACTTCCCCTCGCCCGTCGCGTTGGGGTGCCGCAAGGGGGCGTTGGACCCCCGGGGACTGGAGGCTTACAGGTGACCGAAGCTGAAATCGAGTCGAAGGTGATCGACATCGTCGCCGAGCAGATGCACGCCGAAAAAGAGAAGATCAGCCGCGACACGAGCTTCGTGGACGATCTCAACGCCGACAGCCTCGACACGGTCGAGCTGGTGATGGAGTTCGAGGACGAGTTCGAGACCTCGATCCCTGACGAGCAGGCCGAGCAGATCAAGACCGTCGGCCAAGCGATCGACTTCATCAAGCAGGCACACGGCGTCGAATGACGCCTCCGGCGGCGTTCTGGCCGCCGGCGGGCCCTCCATGGGGAGCAGCGCCACGAACCAGCAGAAGATCGTTATCACCGGCGTCGGGGCCATCACGTGCATGGGATCCGATGCGCCTTCGGCGTGGGCGGCCATGCGCGATGGCGTCTCGGGCATCACCCCGCTCGAGGGCGAGGAGTTTGCCCGCTTCGAAGGCCAGTGGAGTGCCCATGTCGCCGGTCAGGTGAAGGACTGGAACGCGGGCGAACACCTCGACCCGCGCGAGGCCAAGCGGCTCGATCGCTCGGCTCAGTTCGGCATGGCCGCGGTCGATCAGGCCGTCAAGATGTCCGGCATCGACTTCTCGGCTATGGAGCCCGAGCGGGCCGGAGTGGCCTATGGCACGGGTGTGGGTGGCATCTCGACCATCGAAGAAGGCCATTCCATCTTGCGCGATCGCGGGCCCAAGAGGCTGGGTCCGTTGACGGTGCCCAAGCTGATGGTGAACGCTACGGCGGGCAATGTGTCGATCTCCTACGGCCTTCGTGGTCCGGCGACGGCGATGGCCACCGCGTGCGCGAGTTCGGGCAACGCCATCGGCGAGGCGCTCGAGACCATGCGTCGCGGGCGGGCCGACGTGATGATCGCCGGTGGCACCGAGGCGGCCATCACGCCGCTGTGCGTTGGCGCGTTCCAGGCCATGAAGGCTCTGAGCGGTAACAAGGAGCCAACCAAGGCCAGCCGGCCCTTTGACGCCGATCGCGACGGATTTGTGCTCGCCGAGGGCGCAGCGGCGTTCGTGCTCGAGACCGAGGCGCACGCGAAGGCCCGCGGCGCGACGATTCTGGCTGAGATGGTCGGCTGGGCGGCCAGCGCCGACGCTTACCACATCACCGCGCCCGACGAGGCCGGCCGAGGCGCGCGCCAGGCCATGACCTGGGCTCTCGAAGACGCCGGGCTCAAACCCGGCGACATCGGCTACATCAACGCCCATGGCACCAGCACGCCGCTGGGCGACAGCGCCGAGGTCGCGGCGGTGCTCGACGTCTTCGGCGATCATGCTCGCAAGAGCAAGGGCGGTGCATTGCTCATGAGCTCGACCAAGAGCGTGCACGGCCATGCTCTGGGCGCTTCGGGGGCGGTCGAGCTCATTGGCTGTGTTCACGCGTTGCGCGAAGGGCTCGTGCCGCCGACGATCAACCTGGACAACCCCGAAGAGCACTTTGACATCGATCTGGTGCCCAATGAGGCCCGCAAGACGCCCATCCGCTACGCCATGAACAACACCTTCGGCTTCGGTGGGCACAACGTGAGCCTTATCGCCGGCCGCTACGACGGCTGAGCCCCCCAACCCATCTGCCTCAAGTCGGCCGCGCCCGTGGGCCGATGGCCTGTGCATGCCGCGTGATGTGACGACCATCCTGAGCCTTGAGGTGCCCGTGGTGGTGGTGCTGGCCGAACGCACGCTGACCGTTGGCGAGGTGCTGGGGCTTCGGCCCGGCTCGATCCTGGAGGTCGAGAAGACCGCCGACGAGGACCTGAGTCTGCGGATCAACAACCGCGACGTGGGCGCGGGCACGGCCGTGAAGGTGGGCGAGAACTTCGGCCTTCGGATCGCGTCGATCGGGAGCCAGGAGAGGCGGGTGGAGGCACTCGGGGTATAGGGCCCTCAAGCTATAGCGAGGTCCAGGCCGCACTCTGGGCAGCGTACGAGACTACCGGTGAGTTGGTAGCCACACTTAAGTGACGATCACGAGTGTCGTAACGCACGACTTTCATGTCACGAAGTGTGGCTGCCGCCTCACGAGCCGAGCTCAGCGCCCGCCTGCCGGGATCGCCCCGCCAGCCGGCAGCGGCCGCACGATGGTGAACTCGCCCGTGTTGATGTTCCATCGCACGCTGGCGGCCGAGGCGGGCTGGGCGCTGCGCTTGTCGAAGACAACCACGGGGGCCATCGCGTCGCCCGAAGCGATGACGATGCCGGTCCGCGCGTCGTAGTCGAGGCTGCGGCAGACTAGCTCGCGATCATCGGTGGCGGCGTACACCGCGCCTTCGGCCCGGGCCCTGCGCAGGGTGGTGGCCGAGCGCGAGCGGTCGAGGCCGTCGAGCGTGATGGTGAGCGTCTCACAGTCGAGGTCGAGCTGTGGCGAGTCGGCGTCGGTGCGGTGGCTCAGGCGCACGGCCCGTTGCAGCACCAACTCCTGGGCCATGCGGTCGAACGTCATGGAGCCCAGCCAGTCGACGAGCGCTTCGTTTGATCCGCCGCGCGCCATTTCAGCGAACGCACCGCGGCCGCGATCGGGGGTGGCACCGTCGTCGAGGGGCATGGCGTCGGGGCGTTCGAGGATGATCGCGCGGCCCTGACCGGTGGCCTCGATGTTGCTTGTCGGCCCGTCGAGCTTCGCTTCGGGGACCATCAGGACGAGTGCGGATTGCAGGGTGCGATCCTGCTGCGACGTGCCGAGATATCGGCGGGATTCGATGATGACCACCGAGCCCGGCGCGGGGTCGGCCTCGGCCCTGGCCCACAGCAGCTCGCGCTGGCCTTGAGCAAAGTCGGGGTCGAGCGGCACGGTCTCGTCACTCTCCGAGGGGACTCTGAAGGCGAGCTGGATGTTGGCGGCGGCGATACGGTCTTCTTCGTTGCGGTTGTCGGTGAGGTTCACGCGGGCGTTGCCGTCGGCCTCGGCCTCGCCCTTGTCATCGTCGAAGAGCATGAAGTTGTCCCAGCCCAGCGTGAGCGTGCTGGGGCGGGAACGATCCTCGCGGTGCAACTCGTGGGTCAGCGTGCCGGGGCCGAAGACCTCGGCCTTTCCATTGAGCGCGTCCAGGCGGATCTGGGGCCCGGCGATCTCGGTACCCGCGCGCGACGCGGTGGCAATCGAGCCATCATCGGCCATGATCTCGACGTATTGCTCTTGTGGCTTGATGAACACACGCTCGCCCTCGGCGGTCACGCGCGCGCCCTGGCTGTCGGTGGCGGCTAGATCGACCGAGCCGGTGAGGGTGGCCTCATCCACCTCGGTGCGCATCTTCGTGCCATCGAGGGTGGCGCTGAGCCTGGCGTCGAGCTTGTCGGCGTTGAAGGTGGCTTCCTGCCCCCGACCCTCGACATTCCCGGTCGCGATGAGGCGACTGGGCAGCGAACGCTGGCCCGTGTCATCGAGCTCGAAGTCGACCTCGATGAGATCGCCCGACAGGCTGCCGGTTCGATCGCTGCTCGCTTCGGCGGGCTCGTTGGGCTCACGTGCGAGAACGAGGCGTTTGATGAGCGGCCGGCTGGCGTTTACGTCGAAGAACTCGGCATCGACGGTCTCGCCGGCGATGCGCGCGTCCTGGGCCTGGCCGTTTACCTTGCCCTTGAAGCTGGCGCTCTCAAGGGTGAGGGTCTCCTTCCGGTCTTCGGCGGCGGGCACGCGGCGGAACTCCATGTCGGCGCGCTCGGCCCACGCGATGCGTCCCTGCTGGTCCTCGCCCAGCGCGGTGAGTTGGCCCGGGCCGACGAGGGCAGCGGTTTCCGAGAGCAGGTCGAGCTCGACGCGGATGCCGCGGGCCTCGCCTACGCCCGGCGCCGTGACGAACACGCTGTTGGCCGCTGGCCCGAGCAGGATCGCCCGTTGCGTGGTGGGGTAGTAGTCGATGGTGGCGGCGTGGCCCTTGGCGCCGAGATCGGAGTCGGCCACCTGCACCAGCCCGCGCTGCGGCGAGCTCAGCCGGAACGCGAGATCGTCCGACGCGAGCTCACGCGGGCGGTCGGCCAGGGGACGCGCGACGAGCGGGCCGTCCCACGTCAGCCTGATTGGTTCGCCGGTCGGAGCGGCGTCGACGGCTTGGTCTTGCTCGACGGCGGTGACGAGGGCGGACATCAAGCGTGTGGTGAGGTCGAGCTGGCCGCTGGCGGTGGGAGAGCCGAGCGGCGCGATCGCGCCGTCGGGCAGGGCGTTGTCGACCAGGCGCACCCAGGCGTCGAGTGTGTCGGCTGACGTGGTCATGGTACCGCGCGCGATGGTGACGTTGTCCTGGATCTGGAGGTGATAGAACTGGTCGATGGTGGGCTCGGGCTGTTCGGCCTGGGGCGGCTCAGGCGTGAGCTGCGCGGGCGGCGATGATGGCTCGCGCTTGCGCGGCTGCCCTGCTGGGGGCTCACCGCGCGTGCGCGATGAAGCGTGTGGCGCGGCCTGCGTTGGTTGGGAGGCGGGCGGTGTGTAGGTGGCCGTGCCGCCGCGCTGGCTCTCGAGACGTTCGAGCTGGCTGGTGACCTGATTGCCACGGATGTCCAAGCCGTTGATCTCGAATACCAGGTTTTCTGCGGTGCCCTTGACTGTCTCGCGGGTCGATACGGTGCCCAATTCGACGTTGAAGTCGAGCGCGGGCGTGGTGAAGGTGGCCGCGGGGGCCGGGCCGGGATTCGCGGGATCGATGGCCTCGATGCCGATCTCGTAGACGCGGATCACGACGTCGCCGGTCAGCGTGCCGCGTTCGGGGGGCTGGTTGGCGGCGGGCATGGCCAGGTCGCCCCGGTTAGCCTGGACGTGGACGGTCTGGCCTGAGGACTGGGCGAGGGTCATCCGCGGCGAGGTGGCGATGTAGCCGCGCGGGCCCTGGGGAGCCATTTGCTGGGCCACCATGCGGGCCTGCGGGCGGTCGGGGTCGTCCCGGCCGACGAACGAGATGTCGACGTTGCGGGCGACTTGGTCGCCGCCGAGTTGCAGGCCCTCCTCGCTGCCCACCGGCGGCAGCCCTTGGCCCTGGGGGCCTGGTGTGGGTCCGCCCGAGCTCTGGGCGAAGACGTAAATGAGTACGCCCACGCCGATCGTCGCAACGGCGACGGCCAAGAGGATGCGTTTGGGAGCGTTGCCGCGCCGGCTCGGGCCGGGGAGGGTGTATGGCATGGTCAACTGTAGAGAGCTAGCTGTACAGGGCCATGACGTGTTCGAGCTTGCCCTGGGCCCGCAGTATGGCCCAGATGGCCTCCCGCACGGCCCCGTGGCCGCCGAGGGCCCTTGTTGTCAGCACGCACAAGTCCTTGATGCCCTGGTCGGCGTCGCCCACGGCGATGGGGCAGCCAACTGTGTGCATGGCGCGTAGGTCAGAGAGGTCGTCGCCCACGAAGGCCACTTGGTCGATGGTGAGCTTGAGTGATTTGGTGAGTTCGAGGATGGTCTGCCGCTTGTCGGTCACGTTGTCGTACAGATGGGCGATGCCCAGGTCCTTGGCACGGCGGCGCACCGCTCTCGCGGGGCGGGCGGTGATGATGGCGGTGGTGTAGCCCAGCCGATGCCAGGCGGTGATGCCCTGGCCGTCGTGCACGCAGAAGCGGCGAGTCTCGACGTTGTCCTCGTTTAGGTAGAGCCCGCCGTCGGTGAGCGTGCCGTCGACATCAAGGCAGAGCAATTTCACGCTCGCGGCCTTGTCGCGGAAGGTGGCCGGCAGGTCGTCACTGGATTGGGCGGGCGCTGGGGGCATGGCTGCGGGTCGGTCCTTGGTGGGTTGGGGCGTATGGTTTGGGCTTCCGCCGGTCGGCAACGGTATGGTTGGGCCGGCGTCGGGCGGGATTACGGTGTGGATTCGTGATCTGGTTTTGTATCGCGGAGGATCGAGATGTCCTGGGTGAAGCTCGCCGAGCGTGTGGAAAGCCTGCAGGGATCGGCGACCGTGGCGGTGGCCACGCGTGCCAAGGCCCTCAAGGCCCAGGGCAAGGACATCGTGAGCTTCGGCGCGGGCGAGCCGGACTTTGATACTCCCGACGTCATCAAGCAGGCCGCGATCGACGCGCTCAAGGCGGGCAAGACCAAGTACGAGGCGGCCGCCGGACCCGAGGATGCTCGCACGTCCATCGCTGACAAGCTGCGAACCGAGAATGGGCTGGACGTGACGCCCAAGGGCGTGGTGATCGTGTCGGGCGCCAAGGCCGCATTCTTCCAGGCTTGTTTCGCGTTGCTGGGAGACCCAGGTCCTGATGGGCAGCCGTGGGAGGTGGTCATCCCCACGCCGGCGTGGGTGAGCTACGAGCCGATCACCAAGATGTGCGGTGGAAACGTCGTCGAGGTTGATCTGAAGCCCGAAGACGGGTTCGTGTTGCGGCCCGAGGCGCTGCGTAATGCAATCACGCCGCGCACGCGGATTGTCCTCATTAACACGCCGAGTAATCCGTGTGGCAGTGTGTACTCGCGCGAGGCGCTGCAGGAAATTGCCAGGGTCTTGGGTGAGGCGGCTAGGTCGACCGCACCGAACATGGTCGTAGTGACCGACGAGATCTACGAGAAGATGGTTTTCGACGGGCTCGAGCACATCTCGATCGGCTCGATGCCCGAGGTGGCCGACCGCACGCTGACGATCAATGCGCTGAGCAAGAGCTACGCCATGACGGGCTGGCGCGTTGGGTACGCAGCGGGGGGTGGGACGCTGGCGGCGGAGCTCATCCCCGCGATGGCGCGCGTCCAGGCGCAGACGATCACGAACATCACATCGTTCCTGTATCCGGCCATTACGACGGCATTCGACCAATCCGCCGAAGATATCGAGCGATTCCGTAGTACGTTTGAGAAGCGGCGAGACCTTGTCATGCAGATGCTCGATGGAGTGGACGGTGTCGAGACCGCGCGGCCGCAGGGGGCGATGTACGCCTTCCCTCGCGTGGCGGGGCATTATGGCAAGACAAGTGCAGGTGGTGCGAGGGTGAGCGATTCCTTGAGCTTCTGCGAAGCATTACTCGAAGAGCACGGCGTGGCGATGGTGCCCGGTGGTGCGTTCGGCGGACGCGGCGATGAGCATGTCCGCATCAGCTATGCGTGCTCTGAGGCCGACATCCGCAAGGGCATCGAGCGATTGAGCGCGTTCGTGACGGGATTGCGCTAGCGGGCGATTTCGACCGCGATTCGTGCTGCGAGGTCGGCATTCGCGCGCACGAGGGCGAGGTTCGCGGCGAGTGTCTTGCCTCTTGAGATGCGGTGCAAGGTATCGAGAAGGGCGGGAGTGGCGGCGCGGCCCCGCGCGCCTGTGGTTGCGGTCTGCGCTTCGTGCAACCATTGGCGCCACAGGTGCGGCTCGATGGCGTGCTCGGCGGGCACGGGCTGGACGATGAGCACGCCGCGACCGGTTTGTGCGAGCTCATAGCGCGCAAAGGCGGCGATGGCGGCAGGGTTATCGAATGTTGCGTCGACGCCCGACTCGCTGTCGGTGAGGTAGAAGGCCGGGAAGGTCTCGGTCTTGTAACCGACAACTGAGACGCCGAGCGTCTCGAGGAGTTCGCGCGTGGAGGCGACGTCGAGGATGGCCTTCACTCCGCTGGAGACGACGGCGACGGGGTGCCGGGCGAGCGCGGCGAGATCGGCGCTGATGTCCAGACGCTGGGTCGTGTTGTGATGTACGCCGCCGAGCCCGCCGGTGGCCATCACGCGGATGCCGGCGCTGGCGGCCAGTTGCACGGTGGCGCTGACGGTGGTGGCGGCCGTCGCACGCTGGTGGATGAGCGGGCTCAGGTTTGCGGTATTCGCCTTTTCGATGTTCGGGTGCGAGAGAAAGTCGGCGAGTTCCTCGCGCGTCATGCCGACGATCGGCACACCATCGAGCACGCCGATCGTGGCGGAGCGGGCGCTATGCCCCTCGACGATCGTGTCAAGTTCTTGGGCGAGTGGGAAGCCCTGGCCCGCCGGCAGGCCGTGGGCCAACAGGGTTGTCTCGAGCGCAACGGCCGCACGCCCCGCGACGCGACGCACGGGATGGGTGCGAGGCGTCGGGGCGTGCTGGTGGTCCGGCATAGCCGGAGCGTATGCGTTGGAAGGGCGGTCTTAGGCGACCATGTCCTTGAGGGCCTTCAACGGGCGGACCTTGACGACGTTGCGGGCGGGCTTGGCCTTGAAGATGGTGGGCTCGCCGGTAAAGGGGTTGATGCCCTTGCGCGCCTTGGTGGCGGGCTTGCGCTGGACGGTGACCTTCATCATGCCGGGCACGTTGAAGGTGCCGGCGTTGCCTTTCTTGAGATCGGCGGCGATCATGGCGCCCATCGTCTCGAAGACGGCGGCGACTTCCTTCTTGGAGATGCCAACGTGCTCGGCGATGACGGCCTGGACCTCGCTCTTGGTGCGGGCCTTGCCGCGCGCCCCAGTCACGCGCGGCGCTGCGGGCTTGGCGGCGGTACGGCGGGCGGAAGTCTTGCGCGTGGTCTTGCGGGCCGGTGCCTTGCGGCTGCTGGCGGTGGTCTTCGCGCGGCGAACGGTCTTCTTGGTGGTCTTCTTGCGTGAACGAGTCGTCGTTTTCTTGGCCATGTTGCACTCCGTGCGAGGGTTCCGGCGTTCGTGCCGGGCGGTCTGCCCATACTCCAGGCAGGTCTCAGTACGCTTCCGCTCGCCGACAATTGTTCGGCTGTACGGCCGTTGAGGCTGAAAAAACAGTGGTTTTTGAAGCATTTTTGTTCCAATGAAGCCAAAAATTGCTGGAAAACAGGGCGCACATGGTCTCGGCGGGCCGTGTGTGACGCTCCGGTCGCGCGGTGCGGACCGGTGTGGGAGTACCATCGCGGCGTGAAAAACGGCGGTGAAACGGGCTCTGGCGGCGTGGATGTGCTGGTGACACGGGCGATGCCCGGGGCCTTCGATGTGGGCGACGCGCGGGTGCGTGTGCTGGGGGAGGTGTTGCCCGAGCGGCGGGCCGTGCTCGACGCGCTGCCGGGCGTGCGGGTGCTGGTGAGCATGTTTACCGACAGGGTCGATGCCGAGATGATCGCGGCTGCCGGCGGCTCGTTGCGGGGCGTGTGCCAGTACGCGGTGGGGACGGACAACATCGATCTCGAGGCCTGCCGCGAGGCGGGCGTGGTCGTGACCAATACGCCCGACGCGGTGACCGAGGGCACGGCCGACCTGGCCTGGGCCCTGCTGCTGGCGGTCGCGCGGAGGGTCGTGGAGGCCGACGCCTATGCGCGGAGCGAGGCGTACCCCGCCGACGGGCCGCTCGGCATGGGTGACTTTCTGGGGGCGGATCTGACGGGTCGCACGCTGCTGATCGTGGGAGCAGGACGGATCGGGCGTGCGGTGGCGCTGCGGTCGATCGGCTGGGGTATGCGCGTGCTGTACGTGGCGCGGAGCCGGCACTGGGACTTCGAGCTCGCGCCGCTGGCGGCCGAGCGGGTGGAACTTGATGAGGGGCTGACGCGGGCCGACGTGGTGAGCTTGCACACGCCGCTGACCGAGCGGACACGACACCTGATCGACAAGGGGCGGCTGGGTCTGATGAAGGACCAGGCGATCCTCATCAACACCGCGCGCGGACCGGTGGTGGACGAGGCGGCGCTGGCGGAGGCGCTCGCGTCGGGCAAGATCTGGGGCGCGGGCCTTGACGTGTTCGAGCACGAGCCCGTGGTGCATCCGGGGCTGATCGCGGCGAAAAACGTGGTGTTGACCCCGCACATTGGGAGTGGTGAGCGTCGGTATCGCGAGATGATGACGGCGATGGTGGCAGGGAATGTGCGGGCGATCTTGGACGGAGAGGAGCCCGCGAATCGGGTGGGCTAGCCGTTGGCGCGGAGCTTGGCGAGTGCCCGTGCGTCGCGTGTGAGGACACAGCGGGCGTTGTCACCCATCTCGGGTTCGAAGAAGGCTACCGCCCCCCATCGAGGAGCACCAACGCGCCTTGCATCCATCCCAGGCACTCTTCGATGGCTTCTTCGAGCGGCATGCGCCGGCCGGGATGGACGTGGCCCAGGCCACCTACCAGGACGGCGTCGACGTTGTTCGTGATCTTCTTGATCGATTCGAGGATGCCATCCGGCAGGCTCTCTCGGCCCGAGAGAATGACCCGATACCGCTCGTCGAGTACCTGTTCGAGGTTGTGGTGGAGTTCGTCGATGAAGTCCGCTCGATGGATGAGGATGCGGTAGCGCTGGCGTTTGTGCCGAACAACGAACGTGTTCACGAACGCCTCGGTCGCGGCGAGGATGGCCGTGTTGTCGATCTGCGATGGGGTTGGATGGTCTTCCATGAGAAAAGCCCAGGCTTACGCCCGGGCCTCGTTCGAGAATGGGCGTTCGTTCAGCGGTTGCTGGCGTAGTGGATGTCGAGGTAACGTGCGACGTAGTCGACCAGGCTCGTTGCTTCGGGGATCTCGGGGTTGCTCGTGTGGCCCATGGGCTCGAAGCGCATGCCCTTGAAGCGAGTGACGGCCTCCTCGACGGGCAGGCCGTACTGGAGTGCGAGGCTCAGGGCCCGGCAGTAGGCCTGGACCATGCCCTTGATGGTCGAGCCCTCCTTGGCCATCTTGATGAAGACCTCGCCGGGGCTGCCGTCGTCGTAGAGGCCGATGGTCAGGTAGCCCTCGTGCCCGCCGACGGAGAACTTGTGGGTGATGGCGTTTCGGGTGTTCGGCAGCATCCGGCGATCGTGCTTGGTGGGCATGTCGGACATGGTCGATTGCATTGTTGGGGCCTCCGGAGCCGCGGTGGGTGCGAAGGATATCGGCTGTTGCCCTTGGCCTCGTCGATGTTGGGCCATCCCCAATCGCCTGGCGGGTTTGTTTGATGGCTCAGGCGGGCCGATACTCGGAGTGGCAGCTGTCGCTTATGATGCGGCTAGCCTTCCTGGAATGCCGGAGGTACGAATCAGGATAATCCTGGTAGTGACATGACGCAGATTGCGAACACAACTCGAACAACCGTGAGTAGTCGAGCGGCCTCGCTCGCGGCACTGGCGGCGTTGCTGGTTGTGCTCGCCTCGGCCGACGCGGCCATGCGTGTGTCCTCGCCGGGTGTCCGAGAGGCTATCCAGGGCCGACCGCAGACGCGCTTGGGTGTGGTGGGGCTTGGCCGGATGGTCGAGGGCCTGCTGGCCTGCGCGACGGTGCCGGACGAGGGCCGGTGCGTGGCGCCGGTGGCCCTTGCCGAGTTTGCCATCGAACCCGGCCAGGTCGGCTGGGCGTTGCCGGCGGCCTTCGGGTTGTACGGGCTGATGGACCTGCCGCCACCAGCCTTGGCTTGAGTGGCTTCTGGCTGGCGTGGGTGCTCTCGGGTGGCCCCGCCAGCGGCACCATCGCCCGGCTTCGTTCACATCTCAGGCAACTCCCATCGGGGCGTCGTGGCGTGTGCTCTTCGTGCACGGCCGATGGCGCGGCATCGTGAGGCATCATCATGGCAGGCAACCAGGGCATCCCGGTCATCGGGCCCGTGCTGAACAAGATCATCGGCACCCGCAACGAGCGGTTCGTCAAGAAGTACACCAGCAAGGTCGACCAGATCAACGCGCTGAGCGATGAGATGAGCGGGCTGACCGATACGGATCTTCGCAAGAAGTTTGGCTCGTTTCGCAAGCGCATCGAGGGCGGCGAGAAGGCCGAGGCCGTGCTGCCCGACGTATTCGCCGTAGCGCGCGAGGCGATGGATCGCTCGGTGGGCATCCGCAACACGCTGAACCCCGAGCACGAGTTCGACGCGAGCCAGCTACCCGAGGACATGCAGAAGGTGCACGCCGACCTCATGAAGCAGGCCGCTGGGCTGCCGGTGCTTGTGCCCAGGACGTTTATGGGCGAGCCCCCGCAGGGAGCGGTGCCGGACGAGAAGGGAGAGTTCCTGGGTTCGGCCGAGCCAATCCCCGGGTGGATGCGTGTGGAGATTCCGCCAGAGTTTTATCAGGCGGTGCGCGATCTGATTCCCGAGAGCCGTCCACCATTCCGGGCTCGGCCGTTCGACGTGCAACTCTTGGGCGCGATGGTGCTGAGCCAGGGCAAGATCGCCGAGATGAAAACGGGCGAGGGCAAGACGATCGTGGCGCCGCTGGCCACCTGCCTGGCGGCGGTCGAGGGGTTGAAGATCCACGTCGTGACGGTGAACGACTACTTGGTGCAGCGCGACCGCGACTGGACGTTCCCGTTCTTCCATGCGTTGGGCATGACGGTGGGGGCCATCCATCCCCAGCACATGCAACCCGAGGAGATCAAGCGGCAGATGTACCGTTGCGATGTGGTGTATGGCACCACCAGTGAGTTTGGCTTCGACTACTTGCGCGACAACATGAAGCGATCGGTGGCCGAGCAGGTACAACGCCGGCGCGAGTTCGCGATTGTGGACGAGGTCGACTCGACGCTGATCGACGAGGCGCGCACGCCACTGATCATCAGCGGACCGGCGCACGAAGATCGGCCTCGTTACGAGCAGGCCGACGAGTTGGCCCGGCATTTGGTGGGGCTCAACAGGCCTTGGACGCAGGCCGACGAGAAGGTGCAGGAGGCCGTCAATCGTATCAAAGCGCTCGAGGGCGACGTGCGTACGGCCCGTAGTAAGGACGACGCCAAGCAGATGCAGGCCGAGCTGGCCAGGCTCCGCAAGGACCTCCCGTCGATGGAGGTCGAACGCGACCAGCACACGCAGTACTACGAGATCAAGATCGAGCGCAAGCAGGCGTACCTGACGCACGAGGGCATCGCCGAGGCGCAGCGCAAGGCGGGCGTGGGCTCGTTCTATGTCGACGAGAACATGGACTTGCCACACCTGATGGAGCAAGCCTTGCGCGCGCACGTGGTGTACGAGCGCGACCGTGACTACGTCATCATGAACACGCCCAGCCCGCAGACCGGGCAGGCCGAGCCGAGCGTGGTGATCGTGGACACGTTCACGGGTCGACCGATGATCGGCCGCCAGTGGAGCGATGGTTTGCACCAGGCGGTTGAAGCGAAGGAAAAGGTACCTGTCAAGCAGGAAACACAGACGGTCGCGACGGTGACGATCCAGAACTTCTTCAAGATGTACGAGCGTCTGGCGGGCATGACGGGCACGGCCGACACCGAAGCCCAAGAGTTCAACGACATCTACAGCCTCGATGTGGTGAGCATCCCGACGAACCGCGAGGTCACGCGTAACGACTACGACGATCTGATGTTCCTTCGCGAGAAGGACAAGTGGGAGGCCATCGTCGACGAGATCAAGGCGTTTCATGACGCCGGGCGGCCGATCCTGGTGGGCACGACCAGTGTGGAGCGTAGCGAGTTTCTCGGCAACATGTTGCAGCGCAAGCACGGCGTGAAGCACGAGGTGCTCAATGCCAAGCAGCACGAGCGCGAGGCCCACATCGTGGTGAATGCGGGCCAGCTGGGTGCGGTGATGATCGCCACGAACATGGCAGGCCGCGGTACGGACATCAAGCTTGGCAAGTCCAGCCGGGCGCAGTTGGTTGACCACTGGCTGCGGCGGGGCATCGCGTCACGCGAGCTGACAGTTGACGCAACCGAGAATGAGCTGCGCGAGAACGTGTTCCGCAAGATCGCTCAGAGTGAGCTGAAGGAAGCGGGTATCAGCAAGCGCGACATCGAGCAAATGCCCTTTGATGAGATCGAGCTGGCGTTGCTGCGACGGTGGGCTGCACACCACACCTACATGACCGACAAGCAGGTGGTCGCGTGCTCGCGTGATGAGCTCATGGCCGAGTTAGACGCTTGCGGGCGATTTCTGCTGCACCGCATCCGTTGGTTCGACAATATCGAGGATATGGGCGGCCTGCACGTGATCGGCACCGAGCGGCACGAGAGCCGACGCATCGACAATCAGTTGCGTGGCCGATCGGGCCGTCAGGGCGACAACGGATCGACGCGATTCTTCGTGAGCCTCGAAGACCCGCTCATGAAGATGTTCGCGGGCGCTGCGATGCAGAACTTCCTGTCGAAGGTGGGCGGGATGAAGGAGGGTGACGCGATCGAGCATCCGTGGCTGAGCAAGAGCTTCGCTCGAGCCCAGCGCAAGGTCGAGGAACGAAACTTCCAGATCCGCAAGAACATCCTCGAGTACGACGAGGTGATGGAACACCAGCGGCAGTATTTCTATGGCCTGCGTCAGCGCGTGCTCGAGGGCCGCGACGTGAAGGGTCTGGTGCTGCACTACATCGACGTGGTGATCGACGAGGCCTGCGAGCAATACCTCGACAGCGACTACCCCGGACAGTGTGCGGCCGAGTATGCCAAGCAGCAACTCGACTGCTCGGTGATGAGCGACCGCTTGCGTGGCAAGGACGAAGAAGAGATGGACGCCATCATCCGTCGCGAAGCCAAGGAGGACGCGCGGCAGATGATCGATCTGACTCTGGGTGAGTACATGCCCATGGAGGGATCGGAGGTCAGCGTCGACTTCGATTCGGCGGGCCTGATCAACTGGGCTAAGAGCCGATTCGATGTCGAACTGAACGCTGCCGACTTGCGCGAGGGTGGGACGGCCGAGCGGCGGCACGTGTTCGACACGCTCGTCGAACGGGCGCATGAGAAGATCGATCGGGCTGACTTGGCGGGCCTGGCAAGGTTTACAGAGGCGCACTATGGCATGGCGGAGCTTGCCGCTTGGGCCAAGAAGCGTTTCGGGATTGAGGTCCAGGTGCAGCAGCTGGTCGAGGCCGAGACGGCTGAAGAAGACTCGGCGGGCGAGTTCATCAAGCAGAAGGCCCGCGAGATCTACAACGATCTCGAGGTAAAATATCCTGCCGAGTTTGCGATGAACGTGACGAGGAACCTGATGCGCACCAGCCCGGGCGACGCGCTGGGGCAATTGGCCGACTGGGCCAACCGGCGTTACCAACTTGGGCTGACCGAAGAACAGCTTCGAAAGACCAATCCCGCCGCACTGCAGAAGCAGATCGAGCAAGCGTCGCACGACTTCGTCGATTCGGGTAGGTTGGAAAAGGAGATCAACGACGCCCTGGCGTGTCCGACCGACGAGACGCTCGACGCGCATCTCAAGCAACGGTTCAACCTGCGCACCGGTGTGCCCGACTGGATGAAGGGCATGCGCGGCGAGCAACGCGAGGGCGTTGTGCGCGGTCGCGTCGAGGAACTGCTGCGGGCCGAGATGCTGCACCTGGAGCGGATGGTGCTGCTCGAAGCCCTCGACAACCAGTGGCGTGATCACCTGTACCAGATGGATCAACTCCGTGATGGCATCAGCTTCCGAGCCTTCAGCCAACAGGATCCGCGCATCGCCTTCAAGAGCGAGGGCGCCACACTATTCGGCGAGATGCAGCAGGCCGTGCGCACCCGCGTGACCGACTACATCTTCAAGATCCAGGTGGGTGCCGATCAGGCCACCAGCCGCAGTGGGCTGGGGCCGATGGTCGGTGGCCCGCGCGGCGGGCAGGGGGGACAGGGCGGCCCAGGTGGTTCCCGTCCGGCGCCGGCCCGGCCGGCAGCGGGTGGGCAGCAGCCGGGTGGCGGGTCGATCACCGGGCCGGGGATGGGCTAAACCCGGCGAACCGAGGGAGATGGATCGTCTAAGTGCCTCCAGGGTTGGTGGCACTCGCTTCTCGTCTTGTTGCAACGTCCCACGCGCCGGGCACATCTGTTCATGGCGATTGCCATGGCAGGCGCAGGGTCATCTGAGCCCATCAGAGTGTGGCAAGGCGTGGAGAGTTGGAATGGAAATCTCCCGGGTACAGAGGATCGCGTGTGTCAGCGTCGTAACCGTCATGCTGGCGATCGGCGGTTGCTTTCGGCAACAGGGGATTGAGATTCAAGCCTCTGGCCGTTGGATAGCGGTCGATGGAGACGCGTCTGTTGCGACGTTCGAAATCACCAGCCCCGACGCTGTTCAGGCCGAACCTCGGGCGTTGCTGTTCTATATACAAGGATCCGAGCGAGAGTCAGTTGATCGGCTGATTCCAAAGTTTGCTGGCGCAGTCTTGCTTGGTGCTCGGCCAATCTTCGCCGAGCGACGGGGCGTGGGATTTGAGGGCGAAGTCGATGCCGAAGCCGCGATTGACGGGTCCGGATTCGCTACACGCATAGCGGACCACCATGCGGTGATGAAATCGTATATGAAAGAACATCCCGATGACTTGCCGGTCATCCTTGTTGGTGGCAGCGAGGGTGGTGCTGTTGCGGGGGCAATCGCGGCTCGTGAGCCACGTGTGACGCATCTCGTGCTCGTCTCGACCGGCGGGTGGACGCAGGCACGAGAGATAGGGTTTCTCGTCGATCGTGACGGCACGGCCGTTGGACTGGAATCGATCGATGAGATGCGAGAGCGATTTCAAGATATCAAGAGTAATCCGGAGTCGCGAACTCTCTGGGCGGGGCAGCCGTACCTGCGATGGAGTTCGTTCCTTTGGTATGACCCATTGACCGACCTGCGTTCATTGCGGATCCCGGTGTTCGTGGCTCATGGTGTTGAGGATCGGTCCGTTCCCGTACAGAGTGCTCGCGCCATTCGAGACGCGTTGGACGCAGATTCAAATCCAAACATAACCTACATTGAGTTTGATGGCCTTGATCACAGCCTCTTCCATGCAGAACTGCAGTACTCCGGCTTCCCACTGCTGGAGGTCGAACTCGTGCGATTCTTCGCGGAGCACGGCTTGCTCAGCGAGCGGCAGCGAGATGTCCTGACCGACCGCGTCCGTCGCAATCATCCCGACGTCTTTGGGTGGCACCGGAGCAACCGAGATCGTGGTTGAGCGCGGTGAGTCACCGAGCAGCTTCGGGGCTATTTGATGGGTTTTTGTCTGGATAGGCGAACCAATGTCCGTTGATCTGCGGATGGACTGTCGGCTCGGCTCCCTCCCCTTGGGCCACCGGAGCGTCCGGTGGCTGTACCATGGGTGGCGATTCGGATTGCCCAGTCGGCAGATTCCGGGTCGGCACGTCGGCTGCCGGGATGGGTGATGGGCCCGTTTGGCCCCGGCACGATGCTCCAAGACGCGGGAAGGGACAGCGATGGTGACGATGCACAAGCGGATGGCAAAGAGGCGGCGGGGCTTCACGCTCATCGAGCTGCTCATGGTGATCCTGATCATCTCGGTGCTGATCGCGCTGGGTTTGGCGGTCGGAGCTCGGGTGATCGGTGGCGGTAAGACGACCCAGACCCGCGAGCTCATCAAGGTGCTGGACAACGTGCTGAACAGCTACCTGCAGGCCACCGACCGCAGCTCGCCGCCGGCGTCGATCCTCGATCCCCGGCAGCAAGAGGGCAACCCAACGGGCACGATCGTGCACATGCCGTTGGCGGATGCGTGGGACGAGGACAACAACCAGCAGATCAACAGCGTGGGTCTGTTCCTGGCCGAGGCGACTCGGGTTGCGGGAGTTTCGGAGTTGCTTGACGGGATCAACCCCAAGAATCTGCGAGAGTTCGCGTATACCGACGCGTCGGCCCTGACGGACATGCCCGGCTCGAGCGAGCCATTACTCTTGACGATGCTCGACGCCTGGGGCAACCCGATCCGCTTCGTGCATCCGGCTTTCCATGGCGTGCGCGATGCCGAGGATGTGGACGACATCCTGGGCGTGGCCCCGTCGCCGGCCACCGCGTACTTCCCCACCGAAATCCGCCGCGACCCGACCGAGGGCGACGCCGACGGCGGGCTGACGACCAACAAGCCCTATTTCTACTCGGCCGGCCCGGATGGCGATCCGTCGACCATCGAGGACAACGTCTATACGGTGCAGCCGCGGATCCAGAATTAGTGGTTCTAGGGTCCTGGTGGGGCGTTCGCCCGGCGAGCGGCGGCGGCGTACCATGCCGCCCTTCCGGGGTGTAGCGCAGCTTGGTAGCGCGTCTCGTTCGGGACGAGAAGGTCGGAGGTTCGAATCCTCTCACCCCGATTTCTACATTTTGATGGCTCCAGCAGATGCTGGAGCCATCTGTTTTTACAGTCGAGCTTAATTACGTCCTGCCGCCCCTGGGTCATCTTGGCATGGTGTGAACACATCAGGTTGATACGCCAGAGGCCCAGTCTGTTGGGGATTTGCCAAACTGCCGCTTGAACTCGCGAGTGAATTGCGACTGGCTGTTGTATCCGACTTCTTCGGCAGCTTCGCCGGCCGGCATTCCAGCGGCGAGTTCGGTTGCTGCGGTATTCAAACGGAGCTGCTTGATGTACTGGATTGGCGAGAGCCCGGTCGCCTGCTTGAAGTGTCGATGGAAACTTGGAGCACTCATACCCGCCCACTTCGCCAGTTCCCCGACGGTGAGCGGGTCACGGATGTGTTCCTGTATATAGCACGCTGTATCAGCGATCTTCTGTGACGATCCGAGGCGACGCTTGAGAGCATGGCCCATCGGTCCCATCAGCAGCACGAAGTACACCTCGGCCAGTCTTGAACGAGCAAGCACGTGCCTTGATGTCGGGTCGTCGATGAGTTCGAGAAGTCTGTTGACGGCCGCAGTGAGTTCAGCAGTAACAGGGGCGATCGTCAGTCCTTCAGATGCATCGGCGGCTGGCTCGTCATCGGAGCCCCAACCCTGCGCCTCAGAGACACCGACGACAAGCTCGCGCAAGAGTGTCAGATCGAGTTCCAGTGAGACTCCGAGGACGGGTTCTTCGGGCGCTGCATTCGGAACGTCAGCATCAATGGGTACCGGCATCGTGCAGCAGATGCAGTGGCTCTCGTCGTACACGTGGATCCCCGTCTGGGAGTAGACGCGCTTCACCCCGCGGATGTTCATGCAGATCCGTGGGGTGTAGACGGCCGGGGCTGTCGGCATCGGGCCCGAGATCCGGTAAAGCTGGACGCCTGGTATCCCCGTCTCGTTCACCGCTTCATTCGGAGCGTGCCGTTCGACAATGGACAGGATTTGCTCGCTGCTCATGCCTCAAGTATCGGCTTGGCATCGGATCTGTCAACGTTTGTGATAGGAATAGGCAAAAGAAGGCGGTTTATGAACGCATACATCGCTACTGAAGGAGGTATTGTGCTGCAGAAGCCCGCTTTTTGATCAACCACAAGGAGATGACCCATGGCAGTCCAACGAGTGACCTTCAAGTCCTTTGGCGTCGAACTGGCAGCCGACCTGTTCCTCCCGGACGATTTCGATGAGACCAAGAAGTACAAGGCGATCGTCGGTGCAAGCCCATTCCCTCAGGTAAAGGAGCAGGTCCTCGGCACGTACGGGCCGGAGATGGCCAAGAGAGGGTTCGTCTTCTTGGCCTTCGACTACCTGGGTATGGGTGACTCGCCAGCGTTGCCCGGGGAGTTCAAGCAAAGCAGGTACATGTTCCGACTCATCGAAAACACCTGGGATGCTGTCTCGTTCCTCGGATCACTCGCCTACGTGGAAGAAGTCTACGGACTCGGCGTCTGCCAGGGCGGATCGATCATCGCATCGGCTGCGGTGACAGACCACAGAATCAAGAAGCTCGCCATGATTTCAGGGATGATGGCAGCGGACGCCTTCCAGTGGTCTGATAGGTCTGTGGTCGATCAGTTGATTGCGGCGTCGAACGCTTCGACCCAGAAGATGTTCGAAACCGGCGAACCTGATTACACACACCCGATCGTGCTGACTGACGAACACTCGCGAGAAGAGTTTGTCGCTCTGGGTGAGAATCCAATGGCGGCTGAGACATACGACTACTACGGGCGAGATGGGGTGAAGGGACCAAAGGCAGTCGAGAACTACACCAACGTTCACATCGGTGACCAGCCGATGCAGTCGCTCATCTCGATCGGCGAGCACTATGCCGACAAGATCGTGCAGCCCTCGCTGATCATCTACAGCAAGACGGCCTTCACAGCGATCTGCTCGACTCAGTTCATCGAGAAGTTGACCAACGAGCATGAGGTCGTAGCGCTGGATGAGTTCGGGCATGTTGACTTCTACTACAAGCCTGAGGCCGTGAAGCTATCCGCTGATGCCGTCTCGGAGTTCTTCAAGAAGTGAAGTCAGGTAGCATGGGCATGATCCAGGCAAACGGGCACCATGAATGCGAAGCTGCCGCTTCACTTACTGGGTGGATGTGATTTCACGATGAAACCAGAGTCTGCGTATCCAGTTCCCAAAGGCCGATCTACGCAGCAGAAGTTCAACTGGAGCTCTGTTGCCTCGATTTGAAGCGGAAGCTCTATATGGCAGGGTCTTCCGCTTTGTCTTGCGCTCAGGTGCAACCGAAGGCGCGTCGGATAACTTGGGCGCCGATCGCGACAGCCCGGAACCCTGCGCTCAGAAAACACCGAGACATCGGTGAGGTCGAACCTGGTCTGGCTTCTTTGGCCAGAACTACCGCCTGTCCTTTCTCAAGCACAGCAGATCGTGGGGACTCTCAAGTGGATGCGAAGCGGAGGGTTTACTTCGGCGGATCGAAGAGCGTCTCGTGGAGATACTTGAATCCCGTATCGCATGCGACGGTTGCGACAACACCGCCAGGTCCAATCTCACGCGCGATTTGGATTGCGGCGAGCACGTTCATGCCGCTTGATGTTCCGGCGAAGATGCCTTCCTCCTGAGCGAGTCTTCGAGCCATCTTGCGGCCATCTCCCTCGGGTAGCGCGAGTACTTCAGTGACGATGTTGTCATCGAATAGCGGGGGAACGAATCCTGCCGCTGTCCCATCGATGGTGTGACTTCCTGGACTTCGTCCGCTCAAGACGGCTGACGACTCGGGTTCGAGGGCAACGACTCGGGCATCGGGGTATGCGTCGCGAACAACCCCGCCAACCCCGACGACCATGCCGGCCGTGCCTACGCAACCGCAGAACGCATCGATGGGTTTTTCGATCTGGTCAACGATTTCGTGCCCCATGCAGCGGTACGCGTCCAGCATGTCCGGGTTGTTGAACTGGTCGAGCCAAATGTGGCTGCCCGCTTCAACCAGCTTCATGGCCCGAGCACGCATCCTCGGCCAGAGATCTGACGTGACCTCACCGGATGGGCTCTCTTCGATGATGAGTTCAGCGCCGAAAGCGCGTATCGAGTCCAGTTTGCTCTTGGCGTACGCATTGGAGGAAATGATCGTAATTGGCAGGTCCATCACAGCACCGACAAATGCGACTGACGTTCCCGTACTCCCGCCTGTACATTCGAGAACACGCTTGCCGGGCGTGAGGTCACGTCTGCGGCTGATGCCCTCGAGCATCGCCAGGGAGACCCGATCCTTGTATGAACCAGTTGGATTCACGCCTTCTAGCTTGACCCAGATCTCAGCACAATCGCTGGGTGCGACTCGCTTGAGCCAGGTACCGGGAGTGTTTCCGATGGTATGAAGCATGGGCTGTATCGATTGTACCTGTGATCGGCAAGCGCACCTATACGGGTATTGGTTGGAGCCCTGGAAGCACTCCGTTGGAGGATCTCATCGGCGACTGCCATCTGGGTTACTCCCGCCGTTCGAGTCTGTTCTGGCGATCTTGGGTCCGCGACTTGCCATGTCTTGGGATGAGAAGATCGGAGGTTCGAGTTCTCTCATCCCGACTCCTCGTCGGATGTCTTCTTACGAGCGGTGTTGTTCCAGATGCTTTGAACATCGGTTCATCGCCCCGTCGATCCCGGAGACGACGATCAGGGGCCGGCAAGAGCCAGTCCCAGGTATATTTGTGTGCGGATTGAACAGGTGCTCTCGGTCTCGGGTAGCTCCGCTGATGTCTTGGACATCAAGCCGATGCGGCCAGCTCTGTGCGTGTCGTAGACAATGAACTGGGCTTGCTGAGGCTAACGACCGTAAGTACGGCGGCCGCGTTGGCCCAGTAGAACCAAGCGTCCAAGCCCGTAAAGCCCAGAGCGAACGGGGCAACGACGAACATTACGCCCACGAGTCCGTCGACGAGCACGTGGAACCAGTATGGCAAGATACGGACAAGTCCGAGCCGGTGGTTGGTGAAGATCGTCAGGATGAGGGCGGCCACGCCCACACCCACCGAGAGCCACTTGGCGACTGGTGTGGATGCGCCAAGTCCAAGCAAGAACGGCGCAATCATGAGTGCAAAGGCGACGGGGTAATCGAGCAGCGCGTGGATGTCCTTGGTTACGAATCGAACGTTCATCGGGATTGTCCTTTCGGAGTCGGCTTGTTTGGTCGGTGTTGTTTGAGCACCAGATGATGCTCTTGCCTATGCGGAGTACCTTCGGTGCCCCGCGTCAGGGTGAGATGTGAGCTCTCCACCTGCAATCGTGTGGTAGCGAATGCCAGCACGGGGTTAGGCTCGGGCGCGATAGCCAAAGCCTGCCCGCCGACGACGACCGGCTGGGTTCAACTGAAGCTCACATGAGTACGCATGGAGCCCAGACGACCGCTCGCGATGTCGATCGTGGGTGGATTTGAGTGGTTTGGCCGCGTGTCTGGGTAATTGGCCCGAACTCGATCGGCGCGCAGCGGACCAGGGAGGTCCGAGGTCTGGTCAGAACACCGAAAGTCCGGTGCCATCGAGCGAGGCCTGCAGAGGATCTCTGCGGTCGCGACGGGAAGTCCGGATTGAGTCGGTCGAGTGAACCATCACCTGATCAATGCCCTGTTGGCCATGACTATTCCGGCACTCGCTGATGAATCTGGGTTCGCACGAGAAGAGCATCTTCCGAGCCGGGCCCATGAAGGATTGATCGGGAACCACAACTTAAGCCCCAGAAGCCCATGTTGGCGACCAAGGGAACGGCTCACTTGTTTCACGGTGACGTTCCGGTCTAGGACCATCAGTGGTTGATGTCCGGCTGCTGACCTTCCGGGCAACCCGGATCCTGTCGTCGCGGGCCGTACCACATGTCCATGCCGTCTCGCGTGCGGATGCCTTTCGGCCCGCCGCGCGCCAGTCGGAGCATGATGCTCAAGATCTCTCGGCCGGTGTATGCGCGCAGCTTTCGGCCAGATGTGATAACCGCGGCACGGACGATCGTGAAACGGCCCTGGCGTTTGAGGGCCCTGGCTAGTAGGACCTCTTCTCCGCCGAAGACGCGTTCGTTGAATCCACCTGCAGCTTCGAAAGCCTGACGCACGGCAAAGATGTATGCCCCCGGAGTGAGGCCCGCGAGCGCATAGAGCGGCAGGAATACCCCACCAACGACGCGTGCCCAACGGGGTAGCTGGCCATCGAACTTGCAGTGAGCTCCGCCGCCGATCGCACCGGCGTCGATGGCCCGGAGGGTTTGCCCGACGAGCGTGCCATCCACTTGGGAATCGGCGTCGACAAAGATCAGGAGATCGCCTTTGGAAGCCGCCACACCGGTGTTCCGAGTTGCCGCGATCTGGCGGTTGTGCTTTGTGACGACCTTGCAACCGAGTGCCTTGGCAATCTCGGTTGTTCGATCATCCGAGGCATCGTCGGCGACCAAGACTTCGTACGCGAGTTCGTTCTTGGCGGCGGCCGTCTGGATCGACCGCACGCAGCGAGGCAGCAGCGCTTCTTCGTTGTACGCGGGGATGATAAACGAGACCAAACCGGGCATGAGGAGGGATACCGGCCGTGATGGGTCCGGTTGCACTCGGTCGAGGGCCGAGGTGTTCAGATCGCGTCGGCTTGGGCATCAGCTTCGGGCTGGGCCTGTTCATCCACCAGCAGCACCACACGCGGGTTCACGAACTCGTAGTCGTCCTTGTCCGATCCGGGTCGAGCGACGGACTCGAACTCGAGCACGTTTCGACCCAGGCGCAGGAGGCCCGATGGGATGCTCAGTACCTGCTCGCGGAAGCTGCCGTCGCGCGGAGACTGGGCGAGCGTCGCGATCTGGCGGCCGTTGATGCGCACCGGATTGGGCGCTTGTGTCCCCTTGACCATCACGCGCAGCTCGGCACCACGAAGGCGTAGACTCGCGTGGTCGCGCGTCATCTCGAAGGGCATCTCGAGCACCAGGCCCTCGCTCTCGCGCTGGAACTGGCTGTTGATGCTGCCGCTAAACTCGTCATTGCCCAAGTGGTGGACCTCGGGTGCGGCTTCCATCACGATCACGAACGGGTCGATCTTGCGTAAGCGGACGACCACACGACGGCCGGCGCGCAGGTCGCGCTGGGCGATATTGACCGCGCCGGGCATGTAACCCTCGTGCACAGCCGTGAGCGCGGCGTTATCTGGGATCTCGTCAAACCCGAGCGCGAAGGTACCGTCGTCGTTGGTTGTCTCGGTCAGGTCGGCCGTGCCCTCGAGGTCGAGGCGGACCTGTGCGTTCGCAAGGGGCTGCTCGGTCTGGTCGTCGATGACGATGCCGAGGAGCTCGAAGCGATGGGCGATGGTCTCGGGCAGTTTCAACTGCGGAGCGGCCAGCGTCGGCGGCGCGAGGTCGAGGGCTAGCGTCGGCTCGGGCAGGCTGCTCGACGGCGTGAAGTCACCCGCATCCACCGCAAGGCTCGCTTCGGGAGCAGCCAGCGTCGTCGACGCTGCGTCGAAGTCGGTGAGCGGCACGGCGAGGTCGCTCGCGACGGGAGCCGGAACGGTGCGCGTGCGCACCTCGGCCAGCTCGAGCGCGATCGTCCCCTGCTCGGCGGGCGCAGTGTCGGCTTCGCCGGTCGATGGCATGGCGAGTGCCGGGCCGAAGGATTCGGGTTCGGGCAACTCGATCGATTCGCCGGCGAGCGCGTCAAGTTGTGTCGCTTCGGTGCCGGATGGCTGAGCCTCACCAACCGTCGCACTCGGCGAGAATCGCGAGCCATCGGTGATGGATGCTTCTGCGGTGTCGAGCGTTACGGTGTTGGGTGTCGAGCCCAACGCAACCTCGATGTCGGTGGCTTGCGAGGATTGGGAGCCGCTGGCGAGCGAAGGCGCGTCGATGCCGGTCTCTGCCTGGGCGAGCGGCTCGGCGGCAGGTGCCTCAGGCATGCCGAGCGCCGGCGTTTGGGTCTGGATGATGGGCAGGTCGGGCGTCCCGGCGTCGGCGATCCGCGTTGCCGGCGTGGAAACGGAACTCTCTCGCACCGTCGTGTTCGGCTGCATGGGTGAGCCGGTGGGTGTGGGTGTGCGTTGTGGTTGGAAGGAAATAGAACTCGACGAGGTTGCATTTGAAATAGCAGGTGCAACGGGCGCGGGTGTCGACGCCTGGGCGAGTGCGGCCGGTGCGGATGAGCCGCGCATCTGGTCACTCACCGATGAACGCAACCCCGAGGACGAGAGCGCGACCTGCAGCCCCTCTGGTTTGCCCGTGGGTTGGCCGGCGGTGGGGGGGACTTGGAGGGCGGCGAGCAACGCCATGATGCCCGCGTGTATGACCAGGCTCACCAGCGCACACTTGGCCAGAAGGCCCAGGGTGGCGATGCGCCCCTGCCACTGCGCGTCACGCACGGTGCGACGGAGTAGCGCAAGTAGAAGCACGATGGCTAGCGCCAGGAGAATCCATGGGATGAGCCCGAGTAGGTCACCCCGCGTCGTGCTGCGCGCAAGGTAGACCTCCTTCGAGACCGCCCTCATGAGCCTGGACTGATCCTCGACGATCGTGGCGAATTGGATGGCGAAGCCTTCGAGGCTCAGCGAAGGGTCGAGCTCATCGCCCGCTGTGTTGATCGAAGTGCCGAGGGATCGCACAGTATCGAAGGCGATTGCCGAGGGAGCATCTGGATGGACGCGCGCGCGGTAGAGGTCGAAGCCGCCGGTGCCCGTTTCACGGTCTGAAGTGAAGTAGACGAAGTCACCAGAGTTCGTGATCGATGGTCCGGCATCACGCGATGGACTCGAGAGCTCATGGAGATGCCGCGAACTGGTCGCGTCGAGGTCGGCAAGATACAGGTCAAAATCGGTTGATGGCGGCTCGCCCACTTCGTTCTCGCGTGGACGATCGGACGAGAACAGCACGGCCTCTGCACCGCTTGGTCGGATGAACGGGTGCGGATCGGTTTCATCGTTTCGTGTGTTGAATCCCAGTGGCGTGGGTTCGAGCCAGAGATCGCCCTCGCGAACGGACATCCAGATGTCCAGACCACCCGAGCCATCCGGGCGATCGGTGGCGAAATACAAACGCCGGCCATCGGCCGAGATCGCTGGTGCGAGTTCGTTGTCGATCGTGTTGAGCGTGGTCAGCGACCGGGGCTCGGTCCACGCGTCACCCACACGACCGGCGATGAATAGGTCAGCATCGCCCGTCTCGCTCGTGCGTGTGAGCAACAGCGTGTCGCCGTCGGCTGAGATCACGGGGTCTCGGCCATTGATCGGTTCACCCGTGACGGTGCGCAGCGGCTCGGGTGGTCGCCACAGGATGTCACGCACGGGCGCATTGGAGGCGGAGGCGTGGATCGCCGAATCGTCCGTGTAGAACGCCTGGCGGTCGGCGTCGAACCACCACCACCCAGCGACCACGCCGCAGGCCAGGGCACCCAGGCCCAGCATCGTCAGGATGAATCGTGATCGCGAGGGCATGTGGTTTATCCAAGCGGAACGGTATCGAGGAACGGCTGCTGCACGCCCGCGGCCTTACAGATGTCCAGCACTCTGGCGATGACGCCATAGGCCAGATCCTTGTCGCCGCGGACCGAGACCTTCTGATCGGGGTTGACGCGGACAGCGTCGGCGACCAGCGTGCGGAGTTCCTCAAGGGTCATGGTCTGCCCACCGACAATGATGGCGCCCTCGCTGTCCACGTTGATAATGATCTCGCGCAGCATCGTCGAGATCGGGCCAGCGGCCTCGGCCTCGGGCAGCGCGATCGCGAGTTCGCGTTCGCTCTGCTGGTAGGTCGTGGCGACCAGGAAGAAGATGAGCAGCAGGAACACCATGTCGATGATTGGTGTCATCTCGATGCTCGGGCCGGGTTCGTCCTTTTTCTTGCCGATAAGCACGGGTCAGGCCTCCGCACCCGCGGCAACGGCGGGGGTGCGCGTGGCCGAGCCGTTGCTGCGCGAGGGCAGGTGCCGCGGATGCTGGCCTGGCTCGAGCACGTACCGCTCCACGAAGTCGACGGCGACACGATCGAGCTCGCGTGCGATCACGTCGACGCGCGACGTGAGCCAGTGGTAGAAGATGATCGTCGGGATGGCCACCAGCAAACCAGCGGCGGTGGTGATCATGGCCTCGTAGATGCCGCCGGCCAGCAGCTCGGCTTTGCCTAGGCTCTCGCCCGACATCGCGACAGTCTGGAACGCTCGGATCATGCCGAAGATGGTGCCCGTCAGGCCCAGCAACGGGGCGATGGCGGCGATCACCGTGAGCATGCGCAGTCGTTTGCGAAGCAGGAACAGCTCGTGCTCTCCCTGCGCGGTCAGGTGCTTCTCGACGATCTCGTGCGCGTGACCCAGCTTATCGAGGCCGGCGGCGATGACGCGGGCGGCGGGACTCGGATTCTTCTTACAGACCTCGCGCGCATCGCTTGGGCCACCAGATTCCATCGCGGCATGCAGCTTCTTTTCAAAACCAGATGGCACGACGCGCGGCTTGCGCAGGACGGCCAGACGTTCGAGAACGACGGCGACGACCACGAGCGAGCACAGCACGATTGGGATCATCATGATGCCACCCTTGGTGGCCAGCTCGAATACCGACGGCGTACCGCTCTGTGCGAGCAGGTAGGAATTCATCATGGCTCAGCCTCCTCGCTCGCTGGTTCTGGTTCCGCCCGGTCCGGCGATGGCGATCAGTCGTTCACCGGCGGCTTTAGCCCAGTCGCTCTCGCCGAATCGTGCTTGTACGGCGCGGTACTGGGCCCGCGCCTCGCCCACCTTGCCCATCGCCTCGAAACACCGGCCCGCTTCGTAGAGCGCCGCGGCGCTCCAAGTTGGCGATGCGTGCAAAATGTCGACCCTGAGCAACTCGCGGACGGCTTCCTCATGCTCCTGAAGCGCAAACAGGCACTCGCCGAGCTGGAACTGTGCGCGGGCGGCGGTCTCGCCCTTGTGCTTGTCGGCCACCGTCTTGTAGTGCGGCATGGCCTCACGCTGCTTGCCGCTGTTCTCGAGGGCCCAGCCGATGCCAAATTCGGCCATGTACCAGCGCGGTGATCTCGCGTGCTCACGGCGGTGCAGCTCGTAGGCGGCCCGGCTCTTGCGCCAATCTTGCGCGATGGCGTGCGCTTCGCCAAGGCGAAGCAACGCTGCTTCGGGATCGACACCATCGCTCAGGTTGTCGAGGGCGACCTCGAACTGTTCGGCAGCCTCACGCCCACGCTTGAGCGCGAGCAGGGATTCTCCTTGCAGCATGGCGCCGGGGCCGATGAGTTCACCGAGGTCCTTGTCCTTGAGGAGCGAAACGACCTTGCGGTGATCGTTGAGCTGATACCGTGCCCACGCGGCCTTGTATGTCGCGGTGGCGCCGAGTGACTCATGGGACCCGACGGGTTCTAGTAGGTCGGCGGCACGGGCAAAGTTCTTGTTCGCGATCAACAGATCGGCAAGGTCGATTGCGGCGTTTGCTGAGGTCGGGCCTTGCGAAGCCGAGAGCGCTGCGAACACTTGAGCAGCACGATCTGTATTGCCCGTGTTCCGGAGGCTGGTGGCCAGGGCATACTGGTACAGGCTCGCGCTCTCGGCGTCCAGCCCCGACGTGCCAAGCCCGTTGGCGAGCTTGACGGCCTCGTCGTGCTTATCCGCTCGGCTGAGAGCGATCACACGCCAAGCGCGAGCCGGGCCTTCCATCCCTTGCAATAGGCTCGCGGCGTCTTGCGGGCGATCCGCGTTGATGAGCGCGCGGGCACGTTCGAGCGCGATTTCGTTGGCAAGATCGCTCCCACCACGATCGGCCGCCCGGGCGTAGAGGTCGGCGGCTCGCCGGGCATCTCCTGCGCGGCTGGCAATCGCCGCCATGTGCCGCAGCGCGTGTGGTGCGAAGCGGGTGTTGTCGTGGTGTTCGAGGAGGCGCTCGAACGCTCGCTGCGCGCGCGTGTCGTTGCCCAGAGTGACGTGAGCCTGGGCAAGCTCGAACTGCGCGTGCGGAGCGTGGTCGCTGTGCGGCCAGGTCGAGAGCAGGGTGTCGAGCGTCTCGATGGCTTCGCTCGTGTTATTCTGACGGAGCTGCGCGAGCGCCACTTTCATCGTGGCGGCGTCACGTCCCTCACCGTCCTCACCCGACGCTCGCACGTACTGCCCGAAGCTCTGCTCGGCTTCCTGCCATGCGCCGTCGTCGAACGAGATGTTGGCGAGCGTAAACAGCGCGGGGAGGAACTCGGCTCTCGTCCGCCGGCCGTCGGTAACGGCGCGCAGGTGCTTGATTGCTTCATCGCTCTGGCCCAGCGCGTTCAGGCTCATGCCCAGGCGGTAGCGAGCCTGTTGCGCGAGCGAGTCGTCCGATGTTTCGATCAGAGGCGCGAACGCACGTGACGCCGCCCGGTAGTTGCCCTCTCGATACGCTGCTTCGCCCTGGAGGAATCTGGCGTTGATCGCCAGCGGGTGCTGCGAGAAACTCGCCGTGAACTGGTTCGCCAGATTGGAAGCTTGCTGGGTGTCACCCGCGTCAAGCGAGAGAGAGGCCACGGCGTACAACGCGTCTGGTGCCATCGCGTGATCGGGATGGGCCGTGAGGAACTGCGCGAACGCCCGCGCTGAGGCGGCGCTCTCACCGTCTCGTTGGAGCGCGACGGCTAGGTCGTATCGCATCTCCGCGACCAGCGGGCTGCGAGGGTGTTGCTCGATGGCCGTCCTCAAGTGTTCGATGGCGTTTTCCAGGCGATTCCGACGCAGATCGGCCTTGGCCCGCCAGTAGGCGATGTCGTCGGCAAGCTCCGCGTCGCCCGCGCGACCGGCGCGGTCGAGCGCCCTGGCTGCGTCGTTGAGCTCGTCGATATCCAGTAACGCCAACCCAAGCTCGAACTGCACGCGAGCGACCTTATGGCGTGGGCTCTCGCTGGCGAGCTCACGCAGCACGTTCGCTGCTTCGCCCGAGCGTCCCTCGGCCCGCAAGATGGTCGCTAGTTGCAGCATGGCGTCCGGCTTGGTCCGCTCGCCACCTCGCGCCGCCGCACGCTGGTAGGCGCTGATGGCGTCATTGGTCCGTCCGGCTCGGCGCAGCGCCTGGGCTTGCTGGAGCATGGCCAGGTCGCCCAGTTCGTCGCGCCCTCGGGGAGGTAGGGCGCGCTCGAACCACTCGGCGGCTTGGGCGTGATCACGCTCGCGTTTGGCCTGGATGGTCTGGGACAGCCCAGCGAAGAACGAGGCCCGGCGATACGCGTCGCGGTCTCGGCTTACGCGATCGGCGAGGCTGGCGTACTCCTCGACTGCCTGCGCATGCCGGCCCGCGCGGTGCAAGCTCTCGATGAGCAGCGACGCCGTGCCTGTCCATGCGGCGTGGTCGCGGTGGTTGACGGCCGCTCGGGCGGCGTCGGCAGCGCGGGCGTAATCCTTCTGGCGGAAATACAGGTGCGTTCGAAGCACGTCGGCATCCGCGCGAAACGCAAAGCGTGAGCCGGTCTCCAGGCCCGAGAGAGTCCGTATCGCCTCGGCGTCACGCCCGAGGTTGTACTGAGACATCGCCAAGCCATAACGGGCCTCATCGCGCGAGCCGGCGTTGTCGAGCGAACGCAGCGCGGTGGCGTACTCGGCGGCGGCCTCGGCGTGCAGCCCTCGTTGTAGCAGGCCGTTGGCGGTGCGGAGCGACCGGTCGCCGTCTTGGGCGAGGGTTGCGTGCGTCAGGAAGGCCACCACAGCGATCGCGAGCACGGCGCGCATGGGCACCCTCCCGACTAGACAAGCCACCAATCTCCGCCGACCGCTTCCGTGCGTTCGGCCCTCTCCACCGGGAGTCATTGGGGAGTTGGGCCCGTCGCGCTTCAGGCATCGAACAAAATGTTTTCGCTCACACTCGGCCAGAAAGCGAACATAAGTTTGCGTTCACTTTGCAAGCGATTGTGGCATGGGGCTTTATGCTCGTTTGGGTCTTGGTGATAAGGGAATTCGGTCAAAACAGCCTAATTGGTTTGTGTTTGCTAAATCCAAGCCTGGTCATGCACAGTGCGCTCGTGTTCGACCTGCCCGGTATGCCTGGTTTCCTCCGGCTCGAAGAGCAACACCGATGCGCCGCAGGGCGCGTACGGGCAATGTTCGACGCCCCTCGGAACCACGAACATGTCACCCGGTCGAAGGGGGACCTCACGATCGCGTAGCCGCATGGTGAGCTCGCCCTCGAGCACGTAGAACAACTCGTCTTCGTCGGCATGGGTGTGCCATACGAACTCGCCCTCGAGCTTGGCGAGCTTGACGAGTTGGCCGTTGAGCCTCGCGATGATGCGCGGTGACCAGGTGTCGGAGAACTGGCCGAGTTTGTCGGCAAGGTTGATGGCTTTCACGATCTCTACTCCTCCCCAAACCGGCTGTTGATCCACGTCGCGATCAACTCGATCGTATCGGGGTCGAAGGTGGTCTCGATCTGGGCGTACTCGCTCAGCGCACCCGTCGTGGCGGGCTGGAAGAGGTGGTTCAGCCCCGGCAGTTCCGTGGTAGTCGTGTCAAGATTCTCGCGCAACGCATTAGCGATTGCTCCCAGATTCTCTCTCGCGGGCACCTGGAGGTCGAGGCTGCCGTTGAGAGCCAGCACCGGCACGCGCACTTTTGAGAGCGCGCCCGCGGGATCGTGCTTCAACAGGGCACGCATCCAAGGCGCGGAGAGCGCCTCGATGACCAGAGGGCGCTGCTCAGGTGTGGCGCCGAGCACCTGCACCATCTCGTCGGTCAGCAGGTCCTCAAGGCGCTCAATTGCTTGCTCAACGGTTTCCGAGTTCGCGGTTGCTTCGAACAGATCGCGCAGCAGCGGCTCACGTCGGTCGAGCGTCTCGGCATCCTCACCTTCGGCCAGGCCCATGAGTCGCGACTGACTGACTAGCAGTTGGACAAGATCGGTACCCGGCCCGGCCAGCAGCACCAGAAAGTTCGGATCGCCGCCGGCTTCGACCACCAGGGGTGCGATCATGCCGCCCTCGCTGTGGCCCACGAACCCGACGGCATCGGTACGTACCTTCGGGTGTCGACGAAGGAACTCCAGAGCGGCCCGTGCATCGAGTGCGAAATCGGTCGACGTTGCGCCCGCGAACTGGCCGGTCGAGTGGCCAAAACCTCGGTCGTCGTACCGTAGCACGGCGATGCCGCGCCGCGTGAGTTGGTCGGCCAGCACGAGGAACGGCTTGTGCCCCATGAGCGACTGATCGCGGTCTTGCGGCCCCGAGCCCGTGATCAGCACGACACCTGGGAAGGGACCATCACCACGCGGCGTGGTCAGCGTGCCGGCGAGCGTGACGCCCTCGGCGTATGGGTTCTCGATCGTCGCGCCGATCGAGTCGTAGGGCAGCGGGCCGTCGGGCTCCTGAGGCTTCTTCGCGCGAGGCTCTGGCAGACCTGGCTCGAGCGTGAGGGGCAGTTGGCCGCCCTGGTGAAACGTGCCGACCCAGGAGCCGTCTTCCCAGATCGCTTCGTAGCGGATGTTGGCGGCGGCGAGCGTGAACTCGAGGTTCTGGCCTTCGACCTCGATCGTTGTGAGCGGCATCTCGGCGCCGGGTGCCTGGTCGGGGCTCTCCAGCGTGCCGATCAGCTCCCCTGAATCGGTTGTCTTGATACGGATGACCAGCGTGAGCGAGCCCATCGGGGTTTCGAGTTCGCCGTGCCAGTCGCCGGCGGCGTTCTGAGCAAGGGCGGGCAGGACCATTGCAAGTACTGAGAGCAAGCAGGCTGTCGCGGGTCGTAGCACGGCGGTCTCCTTGCGGGAAGGGCGTGCGACGGTATCGCATCGCACCCGTTGACATCATTGGGAATCGCGTGTCTCTGGTTGACGGCCTGTGATCAGTTTGAGCGGCTCGCGATGTCGCTTGCGGCGCAGCCAATTCACGGGGCGATGGACCCACCGCCGGCCGACGAGCCACCGCTCGAAGGCGTACTTACGGGGGAAGTCGAGTAGCACGACGCCCGCGAAGATGGTGAGCAGGCCCTGGCCCGGCAGGACGAGCATCGCCAAGCCGCCCAGCACGAGCATCGCTCCGAACAGGTTCTTTCCGATCAGGATCGCGAGTCGCACCGCTGGGTGTGCCGTCGCCCACCGACCGGGTGGCCGTTCCTGATGGGTGAAATAGTCGGTGGGAATACGGACAATCAGCGCCGGCATGATCATCAAGCTTGTGAAGAAGATGACCACCGAGGCGATGCCCATGATCAAGAAGATCTGCTGGTTGTCGGTGACCCAGTCGGGCATGGGTAGCTGGTCTCGGTGTCGTACAACGATAACGGCCGCACGCGGGTCGTGCCCGCGTGCGGCCGATCATGATTCGGAATCTGCGGCTCGGCTTTACTCGCAGCCGGCGTCGAACTCGTTTTGGAAGGCCAAGAAGTCGAAGATGGTCAGCACGCCATCGCCGTCGAAATCAGCGGCGAGATCGCCAGCATCGAACAGGTTCTGATATGCCAGGAAGTCGAAGATGGTGAGCTCACCATCACCATCGAGGTCGACGCGGCACCCTCCGCCGGTCATGCTGATGCGCATGGCATTGATCATGCCCAGGGTGCCTGGGTCGGCCTGCAGGTCAAGCTGGATCTGGCCGCCGTCGGCCGACACGGCATCCCAGATGAGCCAGTTACCCGGCGTCAGGCCGTGCGATGTGCTCCCCCAGGGCGTGACCACCGGGGTGCCCAGGAAGGTGCGATCCGCCAGAGCACCGTTGACGTTGAACGTGTTGAAGTAGTCGAACGTCGTGCGCGCCGACATCACCTCGACCTGGTAGTCGCCCTCGGGCAGGCCATCGATGAGATAGGTTGCGGCCAGGCCGGTGGACAGGCCGGCACCATCGCCCGAGGCAGGGTTGACGATCCAGTCCTGCTCGGGGAACGTCGGTCCGTCGTCGCCCACGAACGAGCGCCACTCGCCACCCAGGCCGTCGATCGACGCGCCGGTCGAGAGGCCGCTGTTGAAATCGATCAGATCGAATGTGACGCCGGCGAAGTTGTCGATGTTGTTCCACTGGCCCGGAAGCGTGAGTCCACGAGCCGTGCCGAAGTCGATGCGGATGTCGATGCCGTCCTCGTCCACTCCGGGAGCGCCGACTGGCGCGACCGTCGTAAGCGTGGTCTCGGTTTCGGGCTGGGGGGCTGGTGTCAGGTTGGGATCATCGGCGAGCGCGATTGCAGGAACGGCGAGGCCGGCGACGAGGAAAGTGCTGCACAGCAGTGTCATGTTTGATTCTCCCGCGGCTGTTATCTTGTCCCGGCCAAAAGACATTTTTTAGCCCAGGGATCGAGATATGTTGGTTCGAGTTTACCAGAAGAGGCCTTCCTGAACAAGAGTACTTTGTTTGGGATCTAAACGGGACAACAGCGCCGAGCTAGGTGGACATGCGTTGGCGCATACAAGAACGCCGGCGGGAGCCGGCGTCGTTCGATCCTCACGTTGTCGAAAACTTGTCAGCGGTCGACCGTGAACTCGATCTCGTCGAGCCCCAGGCGCCCGATCGAAGAGCCGTCGCCTTGGGCGAACTCGAACCGGATCGCCGTGATGTCAACGAGATCCACCCCGCTGTTCTGGGCCAGGAAGTCGCTCAACCGAACGCGGATAGTGCCATACTCGTTCTGCCAGCCCGTGCCCGAGCCCGCGCTCGTGCGCTGGTACGGCTCGGACGCACCGGCTTGGTAGGCGCCGGTGTGGATGGTGCTGCGATCACCGTCGCCGTCGACGAGCGTGACATTGAACGTCACCGGTTCGAGTTCGGCGATGGTGTTGGGGTGACGCGTGCCCTGGCATACGCGGAAGCTCAGATGGTCGTAGCCCGAAACGTCGCCGAGCGCGGGCAGCACCTGAAACTCGATGAACGATGAGCTGTTGAAGTCGAACACCAGGCCGGCCGAGTTGTCCGACGCCAGGAAGGCGTAGGTCATGCCGTTGGAAGGCTCGGTGCCGAGCCAGGTCAAGCTGCCGTTATCGTCCTCCTGGCGCACCTCCATCGCGTTGCTGACGCCGATGCTGACGCTGCCGCCCGAGCTGCTCGTGTTCAGGCTCGGGTTGCTCTGGAAGTCGTCGATCACGCGGCTGTCGGCGTCGATGGTGCTCGGGCGGTACATGTGCACGAGCGTGGTCGTGTCCATTACACCCAGCGGCTTGAAGCTGTCCCAGGAGCGTGTCACGTAGTCGATGGCGTCACCATCGCCCTCGCCGTAGTGCTTGATGAGCGCGGTCCACGTCGCCTTGGCGATCTGCTGGGCCTCGGTGCGGCCGATCTCGGTCGAGACCGGGCCCCGGAAGTTGCGGAAGCCGCAGCAGTTGAAGACGTTGTGATCGGCACCATGCACGTAAGTCGAGTGCTTGTTGCCGTCGGCCCGGTCGTAGTTGCGGAAGGGGATGGTCTGTCCGCCAAAGCTCGCCGGGCTGCCGCTGATGTCGCCGTCGGCCGAGCCCCAGATCATGTGGAAGTTGATGTCGCCTGGGTCGGCATCATGGCCGCTGCCGCCGCTGCTGTTGGCCGCGATGGAGCTGACCAGCACCATGTCGTCGGCGCTGTAGTTGGTTGGAGTGAACGTCCCTTCGGAAAGACGCTCCGAGCCGATGTTGCACTCGCGGCCGCCGAGGCTGTGGCCGATCCACACGATGCGTGAGCTGTCGAGCAGGCCATTGAGCCTGCCGCCCGCGATGGTGGCCTGCTCGCCGATGAGCGCGTCGGTGTGGCGGAGCGGGCGGTTGCCCGTGCCGCTGAAATCGTTCTGCACGCTGATGCTCACCCAACCCCAGCTGCTGAGCTGGTCCTGCAGGTAGTCGTACCAGCGGTAGTCGTGCCCACCGCCATGCACGATCACGACGATCGGCAGCGGCCCCTCGTCGGCCAGCTCGGCCGGGTAGTTCAGCCGCAGCACGCCCTGCGAGCTGCTGCTATCGATCATGACCGGCGTGAGCGGGCCCATCTCCGAGATATCGGTAAACACGCTGAAGCCGTTGGTGTCGGCGGGTAGCACGGCGCGCCCGTCGATGAAGTCGCCGTCGCCGAGCTGGCCATCCTGGTCGAGATCAACCACGAGGTCGTAGCCGGTCGAGATGTTCAGGCCATCGGCTGACGCGAGCGTCTCGCTTCCGGTCAACGCTACTTCGGCTCCCTCAATGGACAGCGCACTGAACGTGTGCTCCTGGGGCCCGCCGCGCACGTCGGTCAGGCTTGTGTCGCTCGCCCATTCCAGCTCGGTCTTGCTGGCGACGATGTAGATGTCACCAGTGGCACCAACGATGCTGGGGAAACGATCGGGATCGATGGCAAGGAACACGGTGTCGCCCGAGTTGAAGGCGCGCGTCGCCTCGAAGAACGGGTACTCGCCCAGCGGCACGCCGGCCATCTGCAGGCTGATGGGGTCGACCGGGCAGCCCTGCGCGAATTCGTTCTGGAATTCCAGGAAGTCGAACAGGGTGAGGTCGCCATCGCCGTCGAAGTCGGCGGTGAGATCACCCATGGCGAACAGGTTCTGGAACTCGAGGAAGTCGAAGAGGGTCAGTTCGCCGTCGCCGTCTAGATCGGCACGGCAGGTGGTGTTCGGTCCGGCCAGAGCGGTACCCGCGAGTGCTAGCAGGCCCGCAATCCCCATCGCGCAACGTGTGTACTTCATCTGCATCTCATATCCTCCGATGTGCAATCTCATCTCGTGGAATCCTTCTGCTCACGGATCAACGGTAAACTCGATCTCGTCGAGTCCGAGGCGGCCAACAGTCGAGGCATCGCCTTGGCCGAAGTCGAACCGAATAGCCGTGATGTTTGTCAGGTCGAGCCCTGTATCTTGGGCCAGGAAGTCGCTCAGGCGGAGACGAACCGTACTAAATTCGTTCTGCCAGCCGGTACCCACCCCAAAGCCGATGCGTTGGTACGGCTCCTCGATGCCGCCGCCGTAGGAACCGATGTGGATGCTGCTCGCCACCCCGGCGCTATCGATGAGCGTGACGTGGAACGTCAGCGGGGCAAGCTCGGCCGTCGTGAGTGGGTGCCGTGTTCCTTGGCAAGCGCGGAACGACAGGTGATCGAATTCGGAGACATCGGCGAGGGCCGGCACAACTTCGAACTCCAAGGAGGCGGGTCCGTCGTAGTCGAAGACGACGCTGCGCGAGGTGTCAGCGAGATCGATTTCGGCGTGATTCATCCCGTTGGCGGGGTCGGTTGCCGTCCAGGTATAGCGGCCGTCGGTGTCTTCGAGAAGGACCTCGAACGTATTGCTCGTTGAGATGGCGACCGATCCGTCAGAGCTGCTGAGATTCAGGCTTGGATTCGTCTGGAAGTCATCGATGATCCGACTGCCCGAGAGCGTTGGGTGCTGCCGATACATATGAACCAGGGTGGTTGTATTGGTGACACCGAGCGGCTTGAAGCTGTCCCATGGGCGAGTGAGGTAGTCGATCGCATCGCCGTTGCCTTCTCCGTAGTGCTTCACGAGAGCAAGCCAGGTTGCCTTTGCAATCTGCTGGGCTTCGGCTCGCCCGATCTCGGTAGCGGGCGGGCCGCGGAAGTTGTTGAATCCGCAGCAATTGAAATCATTGTGATCGGCACCGTGAACGTAGGTCGAATGCTTGAACCCGCGCGCCCGATCATAGTTCCGAAACGCGTTCGTTTGTGACCCCGGCCCACCGCTGATGTCTCCATCCGAGGATCCCCAGATCATGTGGAAGTTGATCGGCCCCGGGTCGGCTTGGAAGCCGAAGCTACCACTGCTATTGGCGGCGATCGCGCTCGCAAGTATGATGTCATCGATCGTGTAGTTGTTGGGGGTGGTCAAGCCGCGGTGGAGTTGTTCGGCCGCGATGTTGACCTCGCGGCCTCCAAGGCTATGACCGATCCACACGATGCGTGAGCTGTCGATCAGGCCGTTCAGCACCCCGCCAGCAATGGTGTCTTGCTCGGCAATGAGCGCATCGGTCTGTCGCAACACACGTTCGCCCGATCCGCTAAAGTCATTCGAGATGCTGATGCTGACCCAGCCCCAACTGGCAAGGTGGTTCTGGAGATAATCGTACCAGCGATAGTCGTGTCCGCCGCCATGAATGATGATCACGATCGGGAGTGGGCCGATGTCGGACAACTCGGCTGGGTAGTTCAGGCGCAGCTCGCCTTCGGTACTGAATGAGTCGATGATCACCGGCGTGAGCGGCCCAGGGTCGGCCAGGTTCGTGAAAATACTAAAACCGTTTCGATCGGCCGATCGAGCGCCCAGGCCATCGACATAGTCGCCTTCGCCGAGTTCGCCATCGCCGTCGAGGTCCACCACGATGTCGTAGCCGCTCGATATGTTCAGCCCGTTGGCCGAAGCGAGCACCTCGCTACCGACAAGGGCTACTTCGGCATTCTCGATCGACATCGCATCGAAGGTGTGCTCCTGCGGCATGCCGCGGACGTCGATGAGCGAAGGGTCGCTGATCCACTCGTCCTCAGTCTTACTTGCAACAATATAGATGTCGCCACTCGCGCCCAAGATCCCGGGGAAGCGATCCGGATCGATGGTCAGGTACACCGTATCGCCCGTGTTGAACGCACGGGTCGCTTCAAAGTACGGGTACGCATCAAGCGGCACGCCGGCCATATGGAGCCTCGTTGGCTCGGCCGGACATCCAAGATCGAACTCATTCTGGAATTCGAGGAAATCAAAGACGGTGAGCGCGCCGTCGCCATCGAAGTCTGCGGCGAGATCGCCAGTGCCAAAAAGATTCTGGAACTCCAGAAAGTCGAACACCGTGAGCTGGCCGTCGCCATCAAGGTCGGCACGGCAGGTGGCGTTTGGCCCCGCCATGGCGGCTCCTGCGAGGGCCAGCGTCAAGGGGACAACGGTGCCGAGCGACCACGCATTGCGCATCTCGATGATCTCCTGTTTTGTTATCGGGGCCGGAACCGACCCACGAGCGCGGAACGGAAATCCACGAGTGGCAGGGCCAACCCGACCCATACCGCAATGAGATCCGCACAATCCTGGGTGGGGGATGCCCGAAAGCGAATTCTTCTCGGAACTTCGCTTGCTCCTGGGCTCTATGAGCAGATTTCTGAAACGGTGCGGGTGGGATTCGAACCCACGGAACCCTAACGGGTTCATTGGTTTTCAAGACCAACGCCTTCAACCGCTCGGCCACCGCACCCGGGATTCGGGCCGTGGCAAGCCTAGGGCCACTGTTCGGGCCCGAAAACCGCTCCGAGTAGGGTGTCGGTCCCGAGAACCGGCGAAGATGGGCTCCATCACCTCAAATTTCTGGCCGATACCCACTTTGGAAAGGGGCAGCCGGTGGGCGACGACGGCGCGACATCTCTACCAACCGTTCTGATCGCTGACGATGAGCACCACATCCGCTTCATGCTGGAGTGGAAGCTCAAGTCCGACGACGTAAACATCCTCACCGCCGCCGATGGGCGCACGGCTCTGTCGTTGGCGCAACGGTACAAGCCCGCCTTGATCATTAGCGATTATCAGATGCCCTACATGGATGGCATCGGACTTGTAAAGAGCCTGGCTCAAGATCCCGAGACTGCCGAGATCCCCGTGATTCTCCTCACGGCCCTCGAACACCGCATCAGCCGCGAAGACCTCGTCGAGACGAGCGTGGAGCACATCCTCCGCAAGCCGTTCCGTCCTTCGGAGTTACTCGAACTCGCAGCAGATTACCTCAAGGCTCATCGCGACCGCCACGGTGAGGCGGCATGAGCGCGCACGCTGGCGACGTCGATGGCCTTGTCAACGTCGGCTGGTCGTCGCTGCACGGATTCTCCATCGATGATCGGTGCCCGGCATGGCTCTCCGAGCTGCTGGTTGGTTCCGGAGCCCAGGACCACATGGAGCGCATCGCGAACGCCGGCCCAGGCGAGGCCCAGACCGGCCTCCTGGTTCCGGGGGTGCGCGTTGTTGCGTTCAGCCAGGGCTGCGATCCGACATCGCGCCGCGAGTGCGATGTGGTGCTCGCCGTCAGCTCCGAGGCGTTCGTTCATGCGGGCGTACCAATCTGTAGGAGTTCTGAGCTGGCCGACGGTGCACCGGTCTCGGCTCACGAGATCTTGCGTCTTGCGGCGATCGGGCAATGGGCCTGGACGCGCGAGCAGGATGTCATGCGCAGCCGCGACGAACTCATCGGTACGTTCAGTGAGCAACTCTCAGAGTCGTACGAGCACATCAGCCTGCTCTTGTTTGTCGGGCGGTTCATGAACCACGTGAACAACCCGCTAACCGTGGTGCGCACGGTCGTGCAGGAGGTCCGCCGGACGATGAAGTACGGCTGGCTGGCGATGGTCATGCTCGAGGATCGCGGGGCCGCTCAGAGCATCGCGGGTTCGACCACGGTGATCGGTGATCTACCGTTCGCACAGGACGCGCTGGAGCGTGCCTGCGACGAGTATTGCAAGTCGCACCCCTCGGACGCGTGGACACGGGTGGTCGACGAGACCGATCCGATCATGGGACCCATCATCGGGGCGGAGATGCTCATCGAGCCCATCACCCATCGCGGCCGTACCGTGGGAATGGTGCTGTGCGGAAACAAGACCGGCCGAAAGAGTGCCATTGATAGCGTCGATATTCAGATTCTTGATGCCGTGGCCGATCTGCTGGGCGTGTTCCACGACAACCTCCGACGGCACGAGGACCAAGTGGCCATGTTCTTGGGCACCGTGGGTTCGCTCACCGCGGCCATCGACGCCAAGGACGCGTACACACGCGGTCACTCCGAACGGGTGGCCTGGGGAGCGCGCGAGCTGGCGCTGGCCATCGGGCTCGACGAGGAGACCGCGGAGCGCGCGCATCTGGCTGGCCTCTTGCATGACATCGGCAAGATTGGTGTGCCCGAGAGCGTGCTGACCAAGAAGGGGCGCCTGACCGAAGACGAATTCGACATGATCAAGCGTCATCCGCGCATCGGTTTTGACATTCTCCGAGGTATCCCCAGCCTCGAGGACGTGCTGCCCGGCGTGCTACACCACCACGAGCGTTGGGACGGCAAGGGCTACCCAACCGGCGCAACCGGCGAGGAGATCAGCCTGTTTGGCCGCATCCTGGCCGTCGCCGACGTGTTCGACGCGCTCAGCAGCGACCGTGCCTACCGCCGGGCGTTGCCGCGGGAAGAGGTGCTGGCCGAGATCGAGCGCAGCACGGGGACGCACTTCGACCCGCGGATGGCCCGGGCCTTCCTTGCTCTGGATTTCAGCGGCTTCGATCGCCTGCTCAAACTCGGTGGCGACGCTGGCGATGGCACCGCCGCCCAACGCCCCGCGGCCTGATCACGGTTTCACTCAATCCGGTGTACTCCAGACGACTGACGAGGGATCGATCGCCAGGCCGCCGGCGTCTTCAAAGAAGCCATAGGGAGGGAGCGTGGCGACACCGGCATCGTAGACGATGTTGACTGTGACACCGGTCTGGATTCGGGCGTCACCGCCGACGACCATCGTCCCTCGGATGTTCTGCCTGGGCAGCGAGAATATCGCGTTGCCCGAGACGTACGACACGCCCTCAACGCCACCGCGATAGTTATCGTCGATTGCATCGTCCCAGTCCATCCCGGATGGGGTGTGCGCAGGGTTGAGGTTGACGCCAATCGTCGACTCACTGGGGCCCGCGTTCGTGCTGGCGAAGGTTGCGTCACCTTGGACGAGCAGCGACGGCATCCACGAGTATCCTGGCTCGATGAGAGTGTTCGTTCCGATGAGGAGATCGGCGGTCGCGTTGAGCAGAACGAGGGTTCCGACTACCCTGATGTTGTGGATGTGGAGGCGCGCTCCGCCACAATCGATGACGTAGATGCCAAGCTCGTTTGGAGCGCCAAAGGGATTGTTCGACGCGCTTAGGAGTATGTTTTCCAGCTTGCGTGACCCGGAACTGAAGGGCAAACTCGTCATGTTGATCCGTTCGCCGAGAGCCACATAGTAGTCGATCAAAGATGGATCGGGCATGTGGCGCGCGGGGGCATCGCTGGTCGTTGTGTCTGAGAAGGTCATCCCACTCACGGTACCGGCACTCTCCACGGGCGCGGTAACGACGGATGATGTCGCGGTGACCGAGTCCGCTGCCCCGACGACTCGGTCCGATGCCAGGGTTGCCGTGGTCGCAAGTTGTATTCCACCGCCCGCGTACATCCCGGTGTCTAACACGTCATATGGCACACCCGAGGGTGCGAGGATGGCTCGCAGGCCGTATCGAGCCGGCCCGTGCTGGGATTTCGCTCGGATGACGATGGGCTGATCGGAGTTGTCGACGGCCGTGCCGTCCATGTCGCGCATCGTCCAGCCGAACGTGCCACCATCGAAATCGACAGATGGCTCGGCCGCGCCGAAGATGTCGTGCCTGGTGCCGCCATTGTCGATGTGGACGGCGATGGCGCACAGCGCGTGCTCGAGACCCGAATCGGCCAGACCGCGGGCCCGCGTCGCGTGGTCGGCCATCGAGGTGGTCCGCGCCCGACTGGTTGTGATCGAAAGGGCGGCGAGACCCGTGACCGTGACGATCGAGCCGGCCAGCAGCGCGACCAGATAGGCGGCACCGCGGCGAGATGTCCGAGGGCCGTTGTTCATCACTGGATGACTCCCGTGCGTTGGACCGAGTTGGGCGTCCGCACAACACCCACATCCGGAGCCGCGTGGAGTGTGCTCCCATCGGACATCTGGATCGCGATGAGCATCTGGACGACCTCCACGCCGTCGACCACAGGCACGCGTTCGACCGTGGTCGAGTCGCCTCGTAGGCCGCTGGCGGAAACGGTCGTCCCGTCGGGGAGTTCGACGGTGACGGTGACCTGGTACATGCGCAGGTTGAGTGACCTTGTGTCGATCGTCTCGGTGCCGCGCAGCCCCACGGCCACGGACCAACGCCACCCGGCCGGGGCGACTATTCGCCCGTCGATGGACTTGGGTGGGCTCTCGCTGAATCCCTGATAGTCCAGAATGTGATCGAGGTCGTTCAAACGGTTCCCGCCATTGGTGCTGGTGCTGTCGCTACCGGTTGCCGGCATCGAGAGCACCTCGGCGAGCAACGTCTGGGCGAGTGTCTCGGCCTTGCGTCGCTGCGTTGCGGCACCATTCGCGCGGCTCGCGGTGATGGCAACGTTCATCGCCGCCACCATCGCTCCGCCGATCAGCAAGACGGCCAGCGTCGCCTCAATAATGGAGAAACCACGGCGTGATGAGGGCCGACGGTGGCGCATGATCAGTTCCCCGGGTCGATCTCGGCGTACACGACGATGGGCAGGTCCTTGGTTGCGTCGATGCCCCACACATCCGGCGCAGAGGTCGTAGCGATCCAGCCGTCGGTAAGGTACTGCGGCGAGGGCTCGAGCGGGATGTCCGCGGCCGAAGTGGCGCCAGCCTGCGACACCACGATCGCGATGAAGTCTCCGTCGGTGAAGTCGGGACCACCGGAGAGGTCGAACTCGGCTGTCCCCATCGCTCCGGGCAGATCGGATGCGCGGCACGTATCGCTTGCGAGCGCCGTCGTCTCCGGCCTGGCGGTGAGCATGTTCACACGATGGATCGCTACGGTCACGGTTCCCGCGCCGGTCTTGTCCATTGGGATCTGCACGCGCGTGATACGGAAGGTGCTGCTGCCGGTTGGAAGCGCGGGCTGGAGGATCGCCGCGACGGACGATGCAGCACTCAGGGTGTGGATTGTTCCTGTACTGGTGTAGGCCCGCTCGAAGATGATCTCATCGGTCGCGGGGGGCGGGCCGTCCGTGATGAACGTGGCCTGTCCTTGCACACTTGCGACCAAGTACTCGAACGCGATTGACTCGACCTCCGGGATGACCGCTATGGGCGTGGAGCCATTCATGGAGTAGGTGATTGGGTCGCCAGCCGTGCCGGACCATGCGTACCGGATCTGCTCTGGTGCGCCGTCTCCGGTTCGGTCGGGCACCCAGAACGTCGTGGCCGTTGCGGTACGCTCGGTGACCGAAATCGCGAGTTGGATATCCGAGGAGATCCGTGCGAGGCCGTCAATTGCGCCACCCGATTGGATGCCACTCGCCGCCGATTGGAACGTGCGCCCGCTCAAGCCGATGGCGGCAACCGCGCCACCGAGCACCGTAGCGGACATGGCCATCGCGACGAGCAGTTCAACAAGGGAGATGCCGCGCTGGTGTCGCAGAGTGATCATGGCGTCACGCTCGCGACCCCGGTGGAGCGGTTGATACTCAGCGTACGCGTCGTGCCCGCCCCGCCAAGCACGACGGTGCCACCGCGGCTGGGGAGGCCGTAGGCCGAGATGGTGTAGTTCTGAAAGCCCGAGAAGTTGGCCGAGACGATAGTCGCGCCCATCGGGTGGGCCTGGAGGTCCAGCACGTGGTCCACTGCCGCGTCACGGCTCGATGGGAGGTTGGCGAACGTGACCGTGTGGGTGACCGGATCGAAGGTGACGGTGACGGCGGTCATGGTTGCGCGCGCGTGGACGGCGGCACGGTCGATATCAACGCCGAGTTGGTTCACCGCCGACTGCAAGCGATATCGGGCCACCGCGCCGCTGTAAGCCGGTAGCGCGAGGCCCGCGATCGTTCCGATGATGGCCAGGACGAGGACCAGCTCAATGAGCGTAAAGCCACATCGCCCAGAATCGCACCGATCAATAGGTGGTGTACAGCGTGCCCGTGTCATCGGTGGTTGTACCGGTGTTGGCGGTGATCACCCCGGTGGTCTCGTTGTACAGCCAGGCGACGCCAGCCGCGTCGGCAGCGGCCACGCCGCTGTTCCCCTTCTGGGCACCCACCTGGATGGTGGGGACCTCTTTCAGGTATGGGCCGTAGATGAACACACCGGTCTTGGTTGCGTTCAGGTTGCCATCGACGTCCGTGTACTGGTTCACCAGCGCGTTGGCGAAGTCGGCCGCCGCCGGATAGGTGTTGTTGTGCTCGGCGTAGTACAGCTCCAAGGCGCTGCGCATGGTGGCCAGATCAGACCGCAAGCGCGATGACGTTGCACCTGCCGCGCCACGGCTCATGCGGGGCACGGCCACGGCGGCCAGAATACCCAGGATCGCGATCACGATCACCAGCTCGATCAGGCTGAATCCAGCCCGGCGTGTACGCATCATCGCAAACATCGTGCTACCTCCGATCCCTGGCCAACCCGGCCGGATCTGTTGCTTGCCAATTTCATCGACCATCGCAACCCAGGAATCCACCCGATCGGAGTAGGTTCGTACGACCAATACCGCATAACCGTCTCAGACGGTACATTACGAACCCCCGGCGCCTTGCTTAGGAAGAACCAGGCGCACGACCTGGTCGCCCGCACGGAGTTCTGCCGAGCGATCATCAACACTGATCAACCGATAACCCTCGATCACCTGGCCGATGCGCAGCGGCTTGCCATTGATCATCGCCACGCCGGTGTCATCGCTGGTGATGACCGAAGACAGCTTGTGCTGTTGTTGAAAGGTCTGTGGTGTCATGAATCCGGTCGTTTCCGATTCGTACTGGTCCACCGCTGCGAAGGGATCGGTGACTTCGGCTTCGATCGGGATATCGGTCGTGGCTTCGGTGAGACGCTCGTTCCAGCTGTCGACGAGTTCGCTGGAGTCACGAGATAGCTGTAGCGCGGAGGGTTGTCGTTCGGCGGTGTCGTTGGTTTGAGCCACTGGCGTTGACGACGGTGGCGCAGCTGGCGTGGTTTGGCTCGCGTTCGCTCCCTGCGGCGGGCCCAATAAGACTTGGTCCACGACGAGAATCAACCCCGCCGATCCGAGCAGGCCGAGCAGTACCTTTCGTTCCTTGTTGAGTGCCATCGAGAGGAACTATCGAGCCGCCGACGTTGCCGCTGGAGCGCGTCGCGACGATTCCTCCGCTGCCTTGTCCGATGGCACGGCCTGCGGCGCATACACCGAGAGCGACGCCTGGAACGCGAGCGCGTTCGCACCCATCGGCTCCGGCATGATCGAGAATCCATCAATGACCATGTTGGGGTGGGATTCACGAAGATCGGTGATGAACCCGGTGATGTCCGAGAACCCGCCGGATGCGTGGATGACCACCGCCGTTCGCAACAGCCCTTCGGCGGTGGTTGGGTCGTCCGCCACGACGTCGTGCGCCGCCAACGAACGGGCCGTCGCGGCATCGGTCAGGATGTCCACCAGATCTCCGCTGGCGACGAGTGGAGTCTTGATCGCTGCTTCGAGCGTTTCGAGTTCGAGTTGGGCGATCTCGATGTGCTGTGCTGTCGCGCTGGCTTCGTCGTTGGCCTTCGTAATCGCCTTGCGTTGCAACTCGGCCTGGTGCTGAGCACGCGAGGATGGCGCGTACCCCAGCGCATATCCAACGCCGACCAGGGCGAGGACGCCGACCACACCGATCGCGTGGATATGAGCTGGAGAAAGTTGTGTGGTGGCGCGTTTGCTGGTCACGGCTTGTCTCCAGGGGCGATCACACACTCGATGCTGAAGCTCACCTCATCCACCCCGGCCCGGAGCGGAGAAAGCCCGTGGCGGACGCTTGAGAACAGGCCGGTCTCCTCAAGTCTGGCCGCCAAGGCCGCCGGCGCTTGCATCGAAGGGCTGGTGCCCGCTATCGATAGCGACCAGGTCGCCGGTTCCGAAGGGCTGGGCTGGACCACAATCGTCTGGAGCTGGGCGCGCCCTCGCGACTGGCGTGACAGCATGGCAAGGAGTGCATCCCACCGAGGTGTGCCTGTTGCGATCTCGTGCGCCCGTTTGGTCTGGCGGAGCGATTCAACCCGTGCCCGGAGCAGGGCCAGCTCGGACTTGTCGAGCTCGAGCTGCTCGGTGAGACCCACGGGCATGGCCTGGGGTTGCGCTCTCGTCATGAGTGCGCCGAGGACTAGACCACCGACCAGCATGGAGAGCACGCACTGCACCATGGCCCACGCGTTGATTGCACGACGCAGCTTCCATGCTTCCAGGCGATGCTTGGGCAGCAAATTCTGTCCGCTCATGCCAGGTCCTCCAGCAGTGCCAGCCCGATCGCGCCCGCCAGGGTTGCGTCAAGTGGTTCGCCGCCGGCCATCAACGGCTGCGCGAGCGCATCGCCGTACCGCTGGCTCAGCATGTCCATGACCACCGTGCTCTCGGCGGCGTGCCCCAGCACGCTGATGGTCGCGGGCGCGTGCGATCGGCTGCGGTGGCGGGCGAATGCGACGCACGCGTCGATCTCAGCGCCAAGCCGGTGCGCCGAGTCTGCGTGGTTGTGATCTGACAGTGCAAGCCCGCTTGGCCTGCGCGAATACAGCAACGTGCTGTGGTGCAGTACCACGATGGTGGCTCCCCAAGAATCAAGCCGTGCGCCGACCCGAACCGTCGCGATCGTCGGCACGCCCGCCAGCACTCGGCCGAGGGCTCGGGCGGGATCGTCTACGCCGGCGACGCGCAACCCCGCGGTCTCGATCGCGCCGATGGCGGCGTCGGTGGGTCCTACGTCGCAGCCCACCGCCATCACCTGGAGGCTCGAGCCGGACGTGGGAAGGTCCCAGTACGACAGGACGAAGGGTGTGCTCTCTAGCTTGTTGCGGCGCGCGAACTCGGCCCGGGCGAGCTGACCGATGGGCGCGCCCGATGACGCCGGTGGCAGTTCCATCGTTGTAGATCGCAACGCCGTGTCCGGCGCCCCGATCACGCAAGGTGCGGGCGCGAAGCCACGGCGAAAGAGAAGCGATTCGAGCGCGACGGCCTCTTCGGGCTCGAGCGCTTCACCCTGGCCGGTGCGTGTCATGGTCGCGTGAGCCAGCAGCGTCCAGCCGGAGTTGACCACGCGCAGCTGCGCCGCGGTGATGGTGTTCGAGGAGATGTCGATGCCGGTGCGGATGGCGCCCATGGCTTGATCTCCTTATTGCCCGCCGGCCGAGGCGGTGAGGTCGAACAATGGCAGGAACATGCTCGTCGCGATACCGCCCACTACCAGGCCGAGGGTCACCAGCAGCAGCGGCTCGATGATGGCGCTGAGCGCCTTGAGAGTGGCTTCGTTTTCTTCTTCGAGGAAGTCTGCCACATTGCCCAGCATCATGCCGATGCGCCCCGTGCGCTCACCCGTGCGCACGCCCTCGCGTACCAGTCCGTGCAGCAGGTCGGTATCCTCGAACACGGTGCTCATGGGCTGACCGATCTCGACAGCATCGTGCGCTTGGCGCAGCAGGCCCGCGTACTCCGGGCTACGCATCGAGCCCGCACACAGCGAGAGCACGTCAAGCAGCGGAAGGTGGCTCTCGAGCAACAGCGACACCATGCGAGCCATCCGAGCGCTCGCGATCGATCGGGCGATCTCGCCAATTTTGGGGGCGCTGAACAACGCGCGTTCCATCGCACGGACGGCTGCTGGTTGTTGCGAGACGAACCGCAGTAGGAAGAAGCCCGGCACCACACCCGCCGGCAACGTCCACCACCACTGCCGCAGCATCGTGCTCAGCCACAGGAACATTTGGGTGCTGGGGGGGATGGGCGTCTCGAGCGAGTCGAACATCTCCTCGAACCGTGGGAAGACCATGACCAACATCACCAGCACAACGATGAAGCCGATGCCGATGAGGATGGCCGGGTAGATCATCGCGCCCACGATCGCGCGGCGCATCGCCAGCTTCTGGCGCATGAGTGAGGCGACACGTTCGAGCATGTCGCCCAGCTTGCCGCTGCTCTCGCCCGCGGCCACCATGGCTCGGCAGACGTCGTCGAAGTAGCCTGGGTGGGCGGCCATCGCCTCCGAGAGCGGCATGCCCGACTCGATCTCGCCGCGGAGCTTGTGGAGCACGGCTTTGAACTTCTCATCGCGTGTCTGGGACTCCATGGCCTCGACGCCCTCGGCCAGCGGCGTGCCCGACGCGATCAGTACCGACAGGTGCCGCATGAATTGTGAGATTTCGCCGAGTTGGCCCTTGGGGCCGCGTGGACGCTTCTCTCGCGTCTTGCCACTGTCCTCGGTGACCTCCAGCACTATCACGCCGCCCTGGCGCAGCTTGTTGCGGGCGGCCTCCTCGCTGGCCGCTTCCATTACGCCGCGCTTCGCCGCGCCGGTAGTGTCGTACCCTACGTAGCGCCACTTCATGCGGCCGCCTCCTGCTGTCTGGGTTGGTCGAGGTCGTCGTCGCTGCGTGTAACACGGAGGGCCTCTTCCAGGCTCGTCGAGCCGCGCTTCGCGACCAGCACCGCCTCTTCGCGCAAGGAGAGCCCGCCGCCCTTGTGGAAGGCCTCGCGCAACTCCATCGACGACGCGCCCGCGTGCACGAGGCGACGGATGGCGGGTGTTACCTCCATCACCTCGTAGATGCCCAGGCGGCCCTGGAATCCCGTATCGTGGCAGTGCTGGCATCCCAATCCCCGGCGGAACGGCGCGCGGGGTTCGTCGAAGATGCCGGCCTCTCTCAGCAGATTGTCCTCGGGGTAGTACCGCGTCGCGCAGTGTTGGCAGATGGTGCGTGCCAGACGCTGGGCGATCACGCCGTTGATGGCGCCGCTCAGCAGGTAGGGCTCGATGCCCATGTCGAGCAATCGCTCGACCGCGCCCGGCGCATCGTTCGTGTGCAAGGTGGCCAGCACCACATGCCCGGTGATGGCAGCCTGTGTCGCCACGCGCGCCGTATCTTGGTCGCGGATCTCGCCGACCATGATCACGTCGGGGTCCTGCCGCAGGATACTGCGCAGGGCCCGGGCAAAGCTCAGACCCAACGAGTCCTGCACTTGGATCTGGTTGATCAGGTCGAGTTGGTACTCGACAGGATCCTCAACCGTCACGATGTTTCGCTCGGGGCTGCTGAGTAACTCCAGGGCCGAGTACAGCGTGGTCGACTTGCCGCTGCCGGTTGGGCCCGTTACCAACGAGAGCCCATAGGGCTTGCGCAGCATGTTGGTGATGGTGAGCATGAGTTCGGAGCGGATGCCCAGATCGGCTAGGCTCGAGTTCAGGTTGTCGCGGTCGAGGATGCGAACCACCAGCTTCTCACCCAGCAGAGTGGGGATGCTCGACACGCGCAGCGATACCTCGCGGCCCTCGGCCATGATGCGGATGCGACCCTCCTGTGGCATTCGTTTCTCGGCAATGTCGAGCTTGGCGAGAATCTTGACGCGCGATGCGATGGCCGAATGCATGCCCTGAGGCGGACGCATCAGATCGCGCAGCGTGCCGTCGATGCGGTACCGGATACGCGTGCCCTTGTGGCTGGGCTCGATGTGGATGTCGCTGGCCCGATCTCGGATGGCCGTGAGCACTGCCATGTTGACCAGGTTCACGATCGGGCTGCCAGCGATGATCTTGGCGAGGTCGCTCTCGCCCTCCTCCTCGTCGACCTTCTCGCTGTCGAAGACTTCGACGTCGGATTCCTGGAGTTGCGACAGGAAGGCCGTCAGGTCAGCCTGGTTCTGGGCGTACTTGTCGATGAACTCTTCGATGTTCGCCCGCAAAGCCAAGACTGGTCTGATGCGGCATTCGGTGATCGCGGTGAGCCTGTCGATCGTCGGCAGCGACTGCGGTTCGGCCATGGCGACGGTGAGCTCATCGCGGATCTTGAACATGGGCATCACGCCCAGCTCTTGTGCAACATCGGCCGAGATCAGCTTGAGCAACTCCGGGTCGACCAAGCCGTGCCTCAGCACGCACGAGCGCAGCCCCAGGTGCTGGCCCAGCGTGTGGACGAGCGTGGCCGGCGAGATGATGCCCTCCTCGACGAGGATCTCGCCTAGGAGTGTGCCCTCAGCCTGCTGGCGGTCGAGCGCGACGCCGAGTTGCTCCTCGGTGATTGCCCCGCTCTGCAGCAGCACGTCGCCGATGCGCGTCACGGGCGGCGTCGTCTCGGGTGTCTCGGGGTTGTCGGGCTTGCCATCGCTCACAGGAAGCTCCTGGCGGCCGATACGCCGTCGGCGTAGATGTCAAAGCGACCGGCCAAGCCGGTCAGTTCCAGGCACTCGCGCACGGTCTCGCTCAGGCCACAGAGCTTCAGCACGCGACCGGCCGAGCCGAGTTCTTCCGTAGCGTCGAGTAGCCCTTCGAGCGCCTTGCTATCCATGAAGGGCACCGCCGTCGCGTCGACGACGCATCGCCCCATCGATCGGCGCGCGGCCTCAACGACCGTCGTGCGGAACACGGCCGAGTCCTGCTGGGTGATCGCGCCGTCGGGCCGCAGAAACGTCACGGCGCCACGCACTTGCTCGTCGATGCGCATCGTGCCGCTCCCTTCCTAGGCCACCAGCCGTCCGGTGGGTAGCGACAACGTGAACACGCTGCCCTTGCCCGGTTGGGAGTCCACGTCGATGAGCCCCTCGTGGCAGAGCATGATCTCCTTGGCCAGCGTCAGGCCAAGGCCGGTGCCCTGAGCGCCCGAGGCGCGCACGTCGTCGGTGCGGTAGAACCGCTCGAAGATGCGCTGCCGATCGGCCTCTGCGATGCCTACGCCCGTGTCGCGGACGCTGACGGTGAGGCCCTCGTCGCTTTGGTCAACAGTCAGGGTGACTTCCCCGCCCTCGGGCGTGTACTTAATGGCGTTGCCTAGCACGTTGTGGTATGCCTGGAGCAGCTTGTCGCGGTCACCCTTGATGACCGGAAGCTTGCCAGGCAGCGTGAAATTGAGCGTGACGCCCTTGTCGTTGGCCTGGTGCTCGAACTCTTGCTTGAGTTCTTCGAAGAGCTGGTCGAGCCTCGCCTCGCCTTCCTGGATCGAGAGCGCGCCGGCTTCCATCTCGCTCACGCAGAGCATGTCCGAGACCACGCGCTCCAGCCGGCGAACTTCCTGGTTGATCACGTTCAGGCACGTGCCCAGCATCGCTTCGTCGCAGTCATCGCCCAGGGCGGTTTCGGCGTACAGCCGCATGTTGGTTAGCGGCGTGCGCAGCTCGTGCGTGGCGTGGGCGATGAAGTTGGCCCGTGCATCTTCGGCGGCACGCAATTGCGTGACGTCTTCGATGACCACGACGCTGCCGTCGCCTTCGCGCCCGCTGCGGACCGACAGCCGGAGGTGCGTAGAGGCGTCGCCGACCCGCCGGTCGAGTTCGAGCGTGCCGCGCCGAAGGGCGGGTGCCTGGCCGGTTGCGTTGTCGAGCAACTCGGTCATGTCGAGGAGTTCGGTCACGCACGCACCCACGAGTTTGCTGCTGTCACTACCAAGCAGCATGGCCGCGGCGGGGTTGGCGTAGCGGATGTCCAGCTTCGGCCCGACGACGAGCAATCCCTGCCACAGAGCAGAACACACCGACAGGGCAAATCGCGCATCGTCGGCCGAAGAGCCGGCTCCTGCTTTCGCGGGGTCGGCGACGCTCTTTGTTTCGCTGGTAAGGCGGTCAAGTAGGGCATTCCAGGCCTTGGCCTCGTGCCCGAAGCGGTCGGCGAGCGCGAGTTCTTGGGCCGAGGCCTTGGTGTTCTCGGATGCGATGACTGCCTCGCGTAAAGCGGCCATCGAGAGCATCCGATCACGCATCCACTTGAGTGACAGCACCAGGGCAAGCCCGGCTACGGCAGGCACGGCGCCCAATGCGATCCAGACATTGGTCGGCAGCGGCAGACCTAGTTCAGTCAGAAAGAGCCAGACAAAAGCTCCGATAACACCCGAGACAATGAACACGGTGGCTAGGCCAAAGCCCAGGATCGTGCGTTCTCGGGGCTGCAAAAGCCTCCAGCCCATGGTCTACACCCCTGCCAGGCCCCGATCTGGGGCGAACACTGTTCCGTGGCGAGACGCCATGGGAGGTGTATCGGTCGCGCGGATTGCCGACTAAAGGCAACCAGCGTACGCTGATCAATAGGGTTTTGTCAGGAGTATCAACTGCTCAATCGAACCGGAACACGCCCTTGCGGAGCCCATATAAGAAGGCCACGACGGTCGTGAAGAGGAAGAAGAAGATTCGGGCTAGCCATACCAGGCGCTCGGTCGAGCCCATCTCCAGATTGGCGAACGTGGCTGCCCAGGGATAGAGGAAGACCACCTCGACGTCGAAGACCAGGAAGACCATGGCGATGAGGTAAAAGCGGATGTTGAATCTCTTGCGGGCCGTGCCCACGGGCTCCATGCCGCTCTCGTAGGTCAGGGCCTTGGTTTCACCGGCCCGGTTGGGGCCGAGGACGCGAGTGAGCACCAGGTTCATCACCGAGAACCCGACGACGGCCATGATGATGACTGCCAGGGGCAGATAGGCGATGGGATCGGTGACACCGAGAAGCATGGGCCGAGGATAGGCGGGGTGAGGATGGGTTGGGATTGGTATCTGGCCGAGCGGCGTGGTCACGCGCGCGGCTCGGATAGACGACCGTGGGTGCCACTTTGGCGGTCAAGCGCTGGGGTGGCCGGCAGTGGGCAGGCCCACGGGACGCCCTGGTAGGTTTCGGCGAGCGGTGGCGATTGGCGCGCGGGTTGTAAGGGTGTGGGTAAGAGATAGTCCCGGCCGCGTCCGCGGCGGGCTGTTCGATTCCGACCGACGACCCCGATCCACTGGAGACTGCGACCCATGGCCGTCAAAGAGCTGACCTTCGATACCGACGCACGCCAGGCCCTGCTTGCTGGCGTTGAAAAGCTTGCCCGGGCGGTCAAGAGCACCCTGGGCCCCAAAGGCCGCAACGCCGTGCTCGACAAATCCTGGGGCGGGCCGACCGTCACCAAGGACGGCGTGTCCGTGGCCGAGGAGATCGAGCTGCGCGACCCGGCCGAGGACATGGGCGCTCGATTGGTCAAGGAAGCCGCCAGCAAGACCAGTGACGATGCCGGCGACGGCACGACCACCGCCACCGTGTTGGCCGAGGCGTTGTTCCGCCAGGGCCTGAAGTATGTGGCCGCAGGCGTTGACGCCAACGCTCTGGTGCGTGGCATGCGTCTGGCCGTGGAGGCGGCCACCGGCGCGATCGATGATCTGGCCACCCCGATCAAAGGGAAGGCCGACATCCAGAACGTCGCGACCATCAGCGCCAACAACGATCGCGAGATCGGCAAGATCATGGCCGACGCCTTCGAGAAGGTCGGCAAGGACGGCGTGATCACGGTCGAGGAGGGCCGGGGTCTGGATACCGAGGTGACGGTGGTCGAGGGCATGCAGTTCGATCGTGGCTACCTCTCGCCGAACTTCGTGACCGACGCCGACGCGATGCGGGTCGAATTCGACAAGGCGCTCGTGCTGATCCACGAGGACAAGATCGAGAACGTGCAGAAACTGGTGCCCGTGCTCGAGAAGGTCATGGGTGCCAAGAAGCCGCTGCTCATCATCGCCGAGGATATCACGGGTGAGGCGCTGTCGACCCTGGTCATCAACAAGCTGCGTGGCACGTTGCAGGTTGCAGCCGTGAAGGCGCCGGGCTATGGCGATCGCCGCAAGGCCATGCTGGGTGATATCGCCACTCTCACCGGTGCAACGGCTGTGATGAAGGACTTGGGCATGGATCTCGAGAAGGTCACGCTCAGCGACCTTGGCATGGCCAAGAAGGTCGAGATCGACGCGGACAACACCACGATCATCGAGGGCGCGGGCAAGACGAGCGACATCCAGGGCCGCATCGGGCAGATCCGCCGGGAGATCGAGGAGTCCACCAGCGACTACGACCGCGAGAAGCTGCAAGAGCGGCTGGCCAAGCTGGCCGGCGGCGTGGCGCAGATCAAGGTGGGCGCCGCGAGCGAGGCCGAGATGAAGGAACGCAAGGCCCGCGTCGAGGACGCGCTGCACGCCACCCGCGCGGCGGTCGCCGAAGGCATCGTGCCCGGCGGCGGCACCAGCTTCATCCACGCCGTCGCGGCCATCGAGAAACTCAAGGAGTGGAAGGCCGTGTTCGGAAAGGCCCGTGACGTGTCGGCCGACGAGATCGGCCACGCGAAGTACGACCTTGCGGCGGGCATGCACATGGTGCGCGACGCGCTGGCCGTGCCGACCAGGACCATCGCCGACAACGCGGGCGTAAAGGGCACGGTCGTGGTCGCCAAGATCCAGGAGAAGATCGAGAGCGACCCCAACACCAACTTCGGCTACAACGCGCTGACCGACACCTACGAGGATCTGGTGAAGGCCGGCGTGATGACGCCCGCGAAGGTCGATCGATCGGCCCTCCAGAACGCCTCAAGCGTCGCGAGCGTGCTGCTGGCGGCCGACTGCCTGATCACCGAGAAGCCCGGCGGCGATGACAGCGCAGGCGGCGCCCCGGACATGGACGCGATGGGCGGCATGGGTGGCATGGGCGGCGGCATGCCGGGAATGGGCGGCATGGGTGGCATGCCTGGTATGGGTGGGATGGGGTTCTAAACGCCCACCCGCTGCGTGCATCTGCCTGCAACATCAATTTGATCACGAGCTATCGAGCTCAGGAGCACAATTGCAATGAACGTCAAACCCCTCGATGACAGAATCGTCGTTCGCCCCTCGGCCCAAGAGACCAAGACCGAGTCGGGCATCTACCTGCCCGAGACGAGCAAGGAGCGGCCCATGACCGGCAAGGTCATCGCCGTCGGCCCCGGCCGTCGCCTGGATAACGGCGAGCGGGCGAAGCCCACCGTGAAGAAGGGCGACACCGTGGTGTACGGCAAGTACGCCGGCACCGAGGTGGAGGTGAAGGGCAACGAGCACCTGATCCTCCGCGAGAGCGAGTTGCTGGGCATCTTGGACAGCTAAGCCAGCCCGTCCATTCCAATTCAAACCAGAAACGAGATTGACCGGCCCGGCCGGAGGAGCGCACGCGTGTCCCACAAGCAAGTCATGTTCGATGATGCCGCCCTACTTGAGATGAAGCAGGGCGTCGACCGTCTGGCCGACGCCGTCAAGTGCACGATGGGGCCGGCCGGCCGCAACGTGGTGATCCAGAAGAGCTTCGGCAACCCGCAGGTGACCAAGGACGGCGTGAGCGTGGCCCGCGAGGTCGAGCTGCCCGAGCCGTTCGCGTCGATGGGCGCCAAGATGGTGCACCAGGTCGCCAAGAAGACCAACGACAAGGCCGGCGATGGCACGACCACCGCGACGGTGCTGGCCCAGGCGATCTTCACCGCCGGGCTGAAGCACGTAACGGCCGGCGCCAACGCCGTGCAGATCCAGCGCGGTGTGAACGGCGCGGCACAGGCCGCCAGCGACGCCATCGAAGGCTTCTCCGTGAAGTGCAAGGGCAAGGACGACTACCGCAAGGTGGCGACTGTATCGGCCAACCACGACGCGTCCGTGGGCGAGCTCATCGCCGAGGCCATCAGCAAGGTTGGGGCCGAGGGCGTGGTTGAGGTCGAAGAAGGCCGAGGCAACGACACCGAGCTCGAGTTCGTCGAGGGCATGCAGTTCGACAAGGGTTACATGTCGCCGTACTTCATGACCGACCCGAAGAGTGCCGAGTGCGTGCTCGAGGACTGCCTGATCCTCATCCACGAGAAGAAGATCGCCAACCTGACCGACCTGCTGCCGCTCTTGAACAAGGCTGTATCGGCCGGCAAGCCGCTGCTCATCATCGCCGAGGACATGGAGAACGAGGCGCTGGCGACGTTGGTGATCAACCGCCTGCGCGGCTCGTTGAAGATCGCGGCCGTCAAGGCGCCGGGCTTCGGCGATCGTCGCAAGGCGATGCTGCAGGACATCGGCATCCTGACCGGCGGCACGTTCTTTGCCGAGGACCTGGGCCGCAGCCTCGAGTCGATCGAGCTCAACGAGCTCGGTAAGGCCAAGAAGATCGTCATCACCAAGGACGACACGACGATCATCGAGGGCGCGGGCAAGAAGAAGGACATCACCGCCCGGGCTGATCAGATCAAGGCCCAGCACGAGGCCTCGACCAGCGAGTACGACCGCGAGAAGCTGATGGAGCGTCACGCCAAGCTCACCGGCGGCGTGTGCATCATCCACGTCGGCGGCTCGAGCGAGGTCGAGATGAAGCAGCGCAAGGACCTCGTCGAGGACGCGCTGGCGGCCACCCGTGGCGCTGCCAAGGAGGGATACGTGTCCGGCGGTGGCGTCGCGCTGCTGCGGACGCAGGACGCCATCGAGGCGGCCCGCAAGAAGGCCAAGGGCGACGAGCAGATCGGCTACGACATCGTCTACGACGCGGTGGAGAGTTGCGTGCGGCAGATCGCCGAGAACGCCGGGTTTGATGGTGACCTGGTCGTCGAGAACGTGCGCGAGAGCAAGGCCAACGAGGGCTTCGACGCGGCGACGGGCGAGTACCTCGACCTGGTGAAGGCCGGCATTATTGATGCGGCGCTCGTGCCCAGGACAGCGCTCGTGAACGCGGCGTCAGTGGCTGGGTTGATGCTGACGACTGAAGTGCTGATCACCGAGTTGAAGGATGAGACCGAGCCGGTGGTGGGGGCGGTGTCGTAAGAAGTTTGATGGATGAGCAGGGCACAGAGGCTCGGCCTCTGTGCCTTTGTTGATATCCCAAACTAAAGGAACTTATGCCCACAACCCGCGACTACTACGAGATCCTCGGCCTCGAGCGTGATGCGTCGGAGGACGACATCAAGCGGGCGTATCGCCGGCTGGCGCTGAAGTATCACCCGGATCGCAACCCGGACGATGCCGAGGCGGAGGCGAAGTTCAAGGAGGCGGCCGAGGCGTACGAGGTCTTGGGTGACGCCGGCAAGAAGGCCCGCTACGACCAGTACGGGCACGAGGGTCTGCGCGGCCAGGGCGGGGCGTCGCACGACTTCAGCCACATGAACGTCGAGGACATATTCTCGATGTTCAGCGACATCTTCGGCGGTGGTGGTTTCGGTGGCATGGGCGGCGGCCGCGGCGGCCGCCAACGCGTCGCGCGCGGGTACGACCTCGAGACCGAGGTCGAGATCGAGTTGAAGGACGTGCTGACCGGTACCGAGCGCGACGTTGAGTTCACGAGGCTCGATGTGTGCGATACCTGCACCGGCAGCGGCGCCAAGCCCGGCAGCGAGCCGCAGACCTGCCCGACCTGTGATGGGCAGGGCAAGGTGCAGCAGGCGGGCATGGGCGGCATGTTCCGCATGGTGACGGCGTGCCCGAGCTGCCGGGGCCGCGGCAAGATCATCAAGGAGCACTGCCCGAGTTGCAAGGGCAAGGGGCGTGTGCCGCGCAAGCGCGTGCTGAGCGTGAAGATTCCCGCGGGTATCCACGAAGGCCAGGTCGTGCGTGTTCAGGGTGAGGGCGAGCCACCACCACCCGAGGCCTCGCCGAGTGGGACGGGCGTGCGGGGTGACTTGCACGTGGTTGTCCGTGTCGACGAGCACGAGATGTTCAAACGCGACGGCGACCACATGCTAATGGAACTGCCGATCGGCTTCACGCAGGCGGCGCTGGGTACCGAGATGGACGTGCCCACGCTGACCGGCAAGGTGAAGCAGACCGTGCCCAAGGGCACGCAGCACGGCACGCTCTTCCGCCTGCATGGTGAGGGGCTGCCCAACCTGCGCAGCGGGCGACGGGGTGATCTGGTGCTTGTGACGAGCGTGGAGATACCCAAGAAGCTCAGCGAGAAGCAGGAGAAGCTCCTGCGCGAGTTCGCCGAGACGGAAGACCAGAGCGTGATGCCTGAGAGCCACGGCTTCCTCAAGAAGATCCGGGACTTGTTCTGAAGGCGGGGAGTGAGCGATGGCAGAGCACGAGACAGTTGATCGCGATCAGGATAACGACGGGCCACCGGCGAGCTTCGGCGACATCATCCGCGACGAGTCGGGCAACCTCGATGCCGAAGACGCCGAGCAGTTCTTCGAGAAGATGTCGGCTGATCTGATCGAGATGGAGAACCGCTGGAAGCACTCGCTCGCGGACTTCAAGAACTTCCAACGGCGGGCGTCGGGCAACGAGATCGAGGCGCGGGCTCGTGGTGTGCGCGATGTGTGCGAGTCGATGCTTGGCGCGCTCGACAGTTTCGATCTAGCGCTGTCGCAAGACCCAGCAAGCCTTACGGTTGAGCAGTTGTTCCAGGCGATCCAGACGATCCGGAGCGAGGCGCTCAAGGCCATGGCCCGCAACGGCGTCGTGCCTATCCAACCCGAAGTCGGCGACGAGTTCAACCCCGGGCATCACGAGGCCGTGATGCAACAACCGGCCGAGGGCGTTGGGCCCGGGTGTGTGTCGCAGGTGCTGCAGGCCGGCTACGCGCTCGGTGACCGTGTGCTGCGGCCGGCCAAGGTGGCCGTGACGCCTGGTGAAGGCTAAGGGGTTCGAGCATGCCGACGTACGACTACCGCTGCAACGCCTGCGACTATGAGTTCGAGCTCTTCCAGAGCATGAGCGAGCCCGTGAAGCGCACATGCCCAGAATGCGGCAAGCGGAAGCTCGAGCGGCTCATCGGCACGGGTGCCGCGCTGTTGTTCAAGGGTTCGGGTTTTTACGAGACCGATTATCGCAGCGACAGCTACAAGAAGGCCAAGGACGCTGACAAGCCCGAGACGAAGTCGGAGTCGAAAGCTGGTTCAAAGAGCGACGACAAGCCCGGCAAGAAGACTGAAAAGAAATCGGATACCAAGAAATCCGACAAGAAACCCAAGGCCACTTCGGCATGATCTTGGGCCACGGCGTCGACCTGGCAGATGTCCAGCGCATACGCCGATCAGTCGAGCGCTTTCACGATCGCTTCCTGGAACGCGTGTTTACCGAGGGCGAGCGGGGATACGCCGGCGACGGGCCGCGGCGCGATGAGCACCTTGCCGCCCGATTCGCCGCGAAGGAAGCCGTGTTCAAGGCGCTCGGCACAGGCTGGGCCCAGGGCGTAGGCTGGACGGACATCGAGGTGGTACGAGAGGCTAGCGGTAGGCCCGTGCTTGTGTTGCACGGCAGAGCTCGCGAGTTGGCCGAGGCGCTTGGCGTGCGGCGGTGGCACCTGTCGCTGACGCACACGGGCACGATGGCGATGGCGTCGGTGTTCGCCGAGGGTTGAGGAGGATTGGCATGGCTGTCGACGACGCACGCGTGCAGGAACTGATCGAGATTCTGGCGCTCAATGCCAAGGACGAGGCCGCCGAGCGTGAGTTCTGGAACCTGTTCTGCCATTTGCCAGCCTGGGTGTTGCTCACGACCGCCGCGGATGCGCAGAAAGCCTCGGACGGCAAGGGCGCCGACATCGAGGTCCAGATGTTCCAGGACGGCGAGCGCACGTTCCTGCCTGTATTCACCTCGGTTGATCGAGCACGCGAAGCGCTCGGGCAGCAAGAGCTCGCATGCGCCAGTATGCTGCCGGAGCAGGCGCTTGCGTACATGTGCGGCTTCCGCGGTCGCATCGACGGTTTCGTTGTGAACCCGATGCCCGGAAGGGCCGGCGGATTCGGGCATCGATTGCCTGACCTGTGCGCGTTCTTTTATCACGAGCGAGGGTTTCTCCCTGCTGGCGCCATTCATGTGGCTGTCGATCGCGTACGCGAGGCCGCGAGCGCTCCGGCGTACGAGATGGTGCACAGCCTGCTTGCTGGCCTTGACAAGGTATATGTGGCGATCAAGGACGGCGGCTTCGCATTCGTGCGCAGTGGTGAAGAACTGTGGCTGTGGGCGTTCTCCGATGCCGCGATGGCAGTGCGATCGTGCCAGGAACATGACCTGCAGCTTGTCGAGGCCGCGCCCGCCGAGTTTTGCAAGAGGTTGGGCCAGGCGATGGCCGAGGGCGAGGGTCGCATCAAGGGGGCCGTGCTGAACCACCCCGAGCACCCGGTGGGCCTGAACCACGAGTTGCTCGAGAGGATGATCACGGACCGCGCTGGCTGAGTCGGTACCGGGGGTGCGCCATGGCGGCCAAAAGAGGCAAGTGGACGCCCGCCGAGCCTGAGGCGCCGGATGCGGACGAGCGTGCGCCAGCTGACGTGTCCCTCGACGCCAATGGGCTCCGTGATGTCCATGTGGGTCAGCTTACGGTCTCTTCGCTGTCTGATCTTGAGATCGTGCGAGTGTGTGTAGAGCGACTCGATGCGGCTGGGGCTACATGTGCTGGTGCGAGCGTGCGGGATGTAGTCATTGCTGGTGGCGCCCTCGCGAATGCGAACCTGACCGGCGCAAGCCTCCGCCGTGCGCATGGACGTGGGCTCGGGGCGGTGGGGCTGGATGTCTCCGGAGCGAGGCTGGAAGACGTGCGGCTTGTTGGCTGCAAGCTCCGGCTCGCTCGTGGGCTCGGGGCGACGCTGACGCGGTGCGTGTTCGAGGAATGCGATCTTCGGGAGGCCGATCTGGAGGACGCGACGCTCGACCGAGTCGTGTTCCGCCAGTGCGACATGAGCGCGGCCCGGTTGGCGGGGGTCGATCTAAAGAGTTGCGACCTGCGGGGGTCGAGGGTCGAAGGGCTGGTGGTCTCGCCCGATCGGCTGCGGGGTGCGATCGTCGATCCGGGCCAGTTGCCGACGTTTGCGGAGGCCTTGGGATTGCGAGTTGAAGACACCCCAATGCCATGAGTGGCCGTAAGTAGGGAGGCTCCGGCCATACCCTTGCTCATGAGTTCCGAAGCCGCCAGTGCCAACCCGTCCGCACGTCCCAAGCACTTCATCGAGGAGGCCATCGAGGCCGATGTGCAGGCGGGGCGTTTCGGCCAGCCCGGCGATGCGAGCGTGGTACGGACACGATTCCCGCCCGAGCCTAATGGCTACCTGCATATTGGGCACGCGAAGAGCATCTGCCTGAACTTCTCACTGGCGGCCAAGTACGGCGGCTCCTGCAAACTGCGGTTTGACGACACCAATCCGGCGAAGGAAGAGCAGGAATACGTCGACGCCATCGTAAACGATGTGCGATGGCTTGGCTTCCGCTGGCCTGGGGCGAGTGAGGGCGATCCCATCGCCGGTGTGGTGTTCGCCAGTGATTACTTCGAGCGCATGTACGAGTTGGCTAAGAACCTCATCGGCAAGGGGCTGGCGTTTGTCGACGAGCAGTCGGCCGAGCAGATCAGGGAGGGCCGTGGCACGCTGACGCAGCCGGGCAAGGCCAGCCCGTTCCGCGATCGTCCCGTCGAAGAGAACCTCGAGTTGTTCGAGAAGATGAAGCTGGGGGAGTTTGGCGATGGCACGCGGGTGCTACGCGCGAAGATCGATATGGCCTCGCCCAATATCAACCTGCGGGACCCGGTGATGTACCGCGTGGTGAACAAGCCGCACCATCGCACTGGAAGCACGTGGCACATCTACCCGATGTACGACTGGGCTCACGGGCTCGAGGATGCGTTCGAGGGCGTTACGCACTCGATCTGCACGCTCGAGTTCGAGGACCACCGACCGTTGTATGACTGGTTTATCGACGCGATCAACAGGGACAACGAGCACCCTATTGCGCATCCTCGTCAGATCGAGTTCGCCCGCTGGAGCCCGAGCTACACCGTTACCAGCAAGCGGCGGCTGCGCGAACTGGTCGAGCAGGGGTACGTGTCGGGCTGGGACGATCCTCGCATGCCGACCATCAGCGCCCTGCGTCGGCGTGGTGTGACGCCGGTATCGATCCGGTCGTTCTGCGACGAGGGCGGGGTGACCAAGTTCAACGCGCTCATCGACATCGGCCGGCTCGAGAACGCCGTGCGCGACGATCTGAACCAGCGCGCGCCGCGGCGGATGTGCGTGCTGGACCCCTTGAAGGTGACCATCAAGAACTGGGGGGAGCACGGCGACGCCGATCGCACCGAGTGGGTCGACGCGACCAACAATCCCGAGAATGCCGATGCGGGCGTGCGGCGGGTGCCCTTTGCCCGCACGCTGTACATCGAGCGTGGGGACTTCATGGAGGAAGCGCCCAAGAAGTTCTTCCGCCTCGCGCCCGGGCGCGAGGTACGGCTGAGGTACGGCTATTGGATCACTTGCGTGGACGTGGTGAAGGATGGCGATACGGTCGTGGAACTCATCTGTACCTACGACCCGCAAACGCGCGGTGGTGACTCACCCCCGCCCGATGCCGAGGGCAATATCCGGAAGGTCAAGGGCACGCTGCACTGGGTGAGCGCCGAGCACGCTGTGCGGGTGAGTGTGAATCTGTTCGACCGCCTGTTCACCGTCGAGCAGCCCGACCGCAAGCCCAAGAAAGCCGATGATGACTGGAGCTTCCTGGAGAACGTGAACCCCGACTCGCTGAAGGTCGTCGAGCACGCCATGCTTGAGCCGCACTGGCCGACGACCGATCAGGAGCGTGGCGCAGGCACGGGCGCGTTCGAGGATACGATCGAGCGGTTCCAGTTCGAACGATTGGGATACTTCTGCCTCGATGGGAGCACGACGGCCGATCGTCTGGTGTTCAATCGGACCGTCACCCTGAAGGACGCGTGGGCGAAGGTAAAGAACCGAGGCTGAGCGTGTTTGTGGCGTCGGATGGCGGCGCGCACCGATGGCTTGCATGATCGAAGGCCGCGGGAGGCATGGATGATGGAACGAAACGCGGTTGATCCCCCCAAGTCGCAGTTCCGCAAACTAAGCGTCCTCATGCCCGTGTACAACGAGGCTCGGACGTTGCGATCGATCGTGGCGAGGGTCTTTGAGAGCCCCATGGAAGAGCTTGGGCTTGAGGTGGAACTTGTTGCCGTCGACGACGGCAGCACGGATGCGTCGCGGGAGATTCTCGAGGAACTGGCCAAGAGCGACAGCCGCATCCGCGTGTTCCGTCAGGATCGCAACCGTGGTAAAGGGGCTGCCGTCCGCCGGGCCATCGGCGAGTGCACCGGCGACATCGCTATTGTCCAAGACAGCGACCTGGAGTACGACCCCAACGACTACCCGCGTGTTCTCGCGCCCATTCTCGAGGGGCACGCCGACGCGGTGTTTGGGTCGCGGTTTGCCGCCAGCGAGCAGCGGGCGGTGCTGCTGTTCTGGCACAGCGTGGCCAACCGCTTCCTCACCTTCGTGGCCAACGCGTTGAACAACATTAACCTTACCGACATGGAGACCTGCTACAAGGCCGTGCGCACCGACATCCTCAAGCAGATCACCCTCAAGAGCAATCGCTTCGGCATCGAGCCGGAACTGACCACGAGGCTGGCCCAGTGGAACGCCCGTATCTACGAGGTATCCATCAGCTACCACGGCCGCAGCTACGCTGAGGGCAAGAACATAGGCTGGAAAGACGGCGTGCAGGCGCTGTGGCTGTTGTTCAAGTACCGCTTTTTCGATAAACGCTTCACGACCCACGACGGGTACTACGTGCTCGAGAGCGTCCGACGGGCACGTGGGTTCAACAAATGGATGCTGTCACATTTTCAGCCATTCATCGGCCAGCGCGTGCTCGAAGCTGGCTGCGGCATCGGCAACTTCACCGAGCAGTTGCTCGACCGCGAGCGGCTGATCTGTGCCGACTTGGACCCTTATTACACCGAGGTCATCGGTCGGCGATACTCCCACTTGTCCAACGTTCGTACGACGCGGATGGGGTTGAGTGACGCGAAGGACTTCGAGCAGATCGTCGATGAAAAACCCGACACGGTCATCTCGCTCAACGTCGTCGAGCACATTGAGGATGATCTGGCGGCGCTCAAGAACTATCACGATGTGTTGCAGCCGGGTGGCCACGCAATCATCCTAGTACCCGCTCACCAATGGCTGTTCAGCGAGTGTGACCGCACGCTCGGGCACTTTCGCCGGTATACTCGGGCGATGCTCTCCGAGCGGATGCAGGAAGCAGGCTTCGAAATCGTGCAGGCCAGCGAGTTTAATCGGTTTGGTGTGTTCGGCTGGTATCTGAGCGGCAAGATGGGCCGCAAGGATTTGTCGCCCGGGCAGATGAAATTGTTCAACCGCCTGCTGCCAATCGCCAAACTCGTCGAACGGATCGACCGGCTGCCCGGCCTGAGCGTGATCGCCATCGGCCGCAAGCCCGCGCGCGCGCCGCAGTCGCCATCGGCCGCGGGAGAGGACAAGGCCGACGCGTGGTCTCAGATCGAACCCAAGCCCGAACATGAGCCCGTTACGATTCGGTGAGAGCGCGCTACTCGCGGTGGTAGTGCGCTTCCATAAACTGGGTGTGCGATCCATCATCGTTCACCATGCGTGATCGCATGATGCGGTGCGAGTCGCTCACCTGCTCGATGATGTCCTGGTAGTGGGCCATCGTGCCTGGGGCGGCGTCGGGTGCGAAGGTCGGGCCCTGGGCGTCGAGCGTTAAGACCTTGCCCGCCGCATCAAGCTGCCCCTCGTAGCGGAACATGAAGGCCATCATCGAACCGGCCCATGACCCGACGAACTTGCCCGCGGTGGGATCATACCCCAGCGTCATGATCGTCTCGCCCTCGCTGCCGTCGGGTGTGGGCAGGGTGCTCTCGCACACGATCCACAGGCCACCCAAGGACCGCACGATCTCTTTGCCTGCGAACTCGTGCGGGGGGTGGTCAGGGCCGCAGTCACCCTTGCCCGAGAATGTCCAGGTTCCGACGAGCTTTGTCAGCCATTCGTGCTGGGTCTGGGGCTTGGGCTGTTCCATCGTGGGGCTCCTTTTCCATGCGGAAGCAGGCGAACCGCACGGAGTGTACTCCTCTTGAAGGCCCGGCTTGGCCACGAGAGCAGCTTGATGATCTCCGATGCCCTCGCGTTCCAGAACGAGTTCGAATTAGGTTGTGAGTGACAGGCTGGCACACGAAGGAACGGCATCTCTGAGGGAATTCCAAAATCCGTCGAAGATTGGCGTGACATGTTGTTGAGGTCTGCGTTCTAATACCCAGGAGCGGGCGCGATCGGGCGACGCTCGTGGGAGAGTCGTGCCATGAGTAGTTCGTTTCGCAGCGCTCGCGCCGCGGCTGTCGTTGCCCTCGCCGCCGGCGCGGCATCCAGCGCGTCAGCCCAGTGCTCTGTGTATCGCTTGGGCATGCCTGACTTCGACCAGCGGCGTAGCGCTCTACCGAACGACGGCCGTGCGTACTGCGTGCCCACCGCCACGGCCAATGCGCTGGCGTACATCAGCAACCACGGCCAGCCAGACGTCTTCGGTGGCCCGCGGGATTGGCAGAGCCAGGGGGAGTATGGCTATGTGAACACCCAGCTCACGACGATGGGCCTGTTTATGGGTACCGATCCGCAGGATGGCACGGGTGTGACGGGTTGGCGGCTGACGACCGAGGCGTACGCCCGAAATGGCGATGGCCTTCTCGTGGGCAGCTATCAGGCGTGGGGACAGCTCGGCGTGAACCCCTTGCAGATGGCCAACCACATGCGTCTTGGTTCGCTTGTCATGCCCATCATTGGTTGGTACGACGAGCTTGATGTGAACCGTTGGGAGCGTGACGGCGGACACGTGGTCACCATGTGGGGCGGATCGAGCCTCTGTGGCGGCCCTGAAGACATGCGCATGATGTTCCGTGATCCTGGGAATGACAGGATGATCTTCGATCAGAGCGACTTCTCGACGACGTTCACGATGTTCGAGTACGACCCGAGCTGGAGATTCAGCTACATCGAGGAAGACGCCTTCTTCTCGCGTCCGATCTATCGCCTCTCGTCGACGACCCGCGGCTTCCTCGACGGATTCTTGTACATCTTGCCATCCTTCGGCCTAGCGACCGATCCGATCACCCAGGACATCGACGCTCGTGTGCCGCTGCCGTTTAGCGATGAGCCCGGCCGCCGCGTGTTTGATGCCGATCCCACGCCTGCGTTCACCACCGTCATCGCGATCGACCAGGGTCTTACACCCGTCGACGCGTTCGTGCTTACGCGTTCGGAACGTACGGGCTCCGGTATGCTGCACACGCTGGAAGTGGTGAGCGGTGCGATGACGCCGATCGGTGCCGTGGTGTCGCCGCGTGGTGTGGTTAGCGGGCTGGACAGCTCGGTCTACGTCGCAAGCGCGGGTAACCTGGTTCGGTTCACGCCGCAGCCTGGTGGTGGCTTCGCATCCACTGGGAATCTCGCGCTGCCCTTCCCAGCCGACGCTATGACCTACGACGACGACAGCCGCGAGTTGTACCTGCTCTCGATGGCCGGTGATCGTCTCATGCGGGTCAGCGAGGGCCTCACGTTGCTCGAGAACGCAGCCATCCCCGCCGGGGTGGCGCTCATGGGTGTGGGCTCCATCGCCGTCGAACCCGCCATCGATCGCGGTGATCCTGCCACCATTTGGATTGCCAGCTCTGGTGTGGACGGCGTCACCGAACTCACTCGGGATCCTGCCGGTCGCCTCGTCATCGCGTCGCAGTCCAAGCTGCCCGGCATCGATGAACCCCGCTCGGTTCAACTCGACGGCGATGGTGTGCTGTATGTCGTCGACGATAACATCGTGCACGCCTTCGATCGCGACAAATTCGGCGCCTGGCAGGCGGTCGACCGCCCGCTGGCCGGCGAGCGCACCGGGCCGGTGTTCCGAGTCGGTCGTGGCCGCTCGAACCACGATGCAGCCACCATGGACGACATCAATCGTCTGCCGCCTGACGACGATGGCGGCGTGCCCGATTGCCGTGCGGACCTCGATCTCGACGGCGTGCTGACGATCTTCGACTTCTTGGAGTTCCAGAACCTCTTCAGCAGCGGCAGCACCTGGGCTGACTTCGACCACGACGGATCGCTGACGATCTTCGATTTCCTGGCGTTCCAGAACGAGTTTGCGGCGGGATGCTGATTTTCACCAGCTAGGCCGACGCGCGTACCGTCGGGCATGGCCCGGGCGCCGCGATCCATACTCCTGCTCGTCGGTCCCGGCATCCTTGTTGCCGCCACGGGTGTCGGCGCGGGCGATCTGGCGACGGCGGCCTTCGCCGGGAGCCAACTCGGGCTGGCGGTGCTGTGGGCGGTTATCGTCGGGGCGTTGGTGAAGTTTGTGCTCAACGAGCAACTCGCTCGGTGGCAACTGGCGACTGGGACGACCATTCTTGATGGCGCAATCTCGAAGCTCGGGCCGGTGGTCTGGGCCGTTTTCGGGGCGTATTTGCTACTGTGGAGCCCATTCGTCGCCGTCGCGTTGATGAAGGCGTGCGGGGCGGTGCTGTCGGTGATGGTGCCGATCGGTCCAACGTGGCCCTACGCGGTCGGCTGTTCGTTGGCGGGGCTGGTGATGGTCTGGCTGGGCGGATTCGCGCTCTTCCAGCGCGTCATGGCGGCGTGCATCGCGCTCATGTTCGTGGTCGTGCTGACCTGTGCCATCGTGGCCATGCCCGATCCGGTCGGTGTGCTCGGCGGCCTGGTACCCAGGCTGCCCGATGATCCCAAGGCAATCGGCTGGATCATCGCGCTTGTCGGCGGAGTAGGCGGCACGCTGACCATCATCTGCTACAACTATTGGATGTGCGAGGCCGGACGCGACGGCGCGAAAGACCTCAACACATGTCGGATCGACCTCGGCGTCGGTTACGCCATGACGGCCCTCTTCGGTATCGGCATGGTCGTGTTGGCCGCCGACATCACGAGCGCAGGCGAGTTCGACAAAGCCAACGCATCGGTGATCGTGCGGATCGCCGATCGCATCGGAGAGCGCACCCATCCGGTCATGCGCTGGGCGTTCCTGATTGGCGCACTCGGGGCCGTGTTCTCGAGCGTGCTGGGCGTGTGGCAAGCGGTGCCGTACGTGTTTGCAGACTGGTGGGCGATGCGTCGGAAGCGTGGCCGCGTCGAGGTGTCGACAAAATCGCTGGCATATAGAGGGTATCTCGTCGTGCTCGCGATCCTGCCGTGTGCGTTGCTGTTCGTCGACTTCAAGACAGCCCAAAAGCTCTACGGCATCGTCGGTGCGGGCTTCATCCCGCTGCTGGCATTGGCACTGGTGCCGTTGATGAACCACCGGGCCTGGATCGGTCGTGAGCTAGCCAACCGCTGGCTGTCCAATATCGCGTTGGGCGTTGCGCTGCTCGTGTGCGTTGTCGCAGCATTCCAGGCGATCGCCGAGAAGCTGGGCTAGCTCTCGGCGTACTTGTGGCGGAAGGCTTGGTGTGCCTCCACGTCGCCGATGAGCACGAGCCCGTGGTCTGCCTCGAGCACGGTGGTGGCCGGCGGGTTGGCGACCAGACCCGAGTCCTCGCGATAGCCCACGATGGTGCAGCCCGTGGCCTCACGGATGCCGGCATCGATAATGCGCTGGCCCACGACGGACTTGGGCACCTTCACCTCGAAGATCTCCAAGCCCTGGGCGATGGTGACCATCCGTCCGTGCTGCAGCAGGTTGTAGATGGCACTCGCGCCCGTGCTGGCGTAGCTCTGGACGAAGTCAGCCCCCGCGCGGTGCAGCGCCGCGACGTGCTTGTCGAGGGTACATCGGGCGATGACCTCGATGTCGGGTCGCAACTTACGGCAGAGCAATGTCAGGTACAGGTTTACGTCATCGTTGTTGCTGGTGATGACCACGGTGGGGGCATTGCCCAGCCCGGCCTCCTCGAGTACGCGGGGCTCGGCCGCGTCTCCAACGATCGTCTTCTCAGCATTGGTCACGCGCCGCTCCGAGCGTTCGATCATTCGATAGTCGACCTCTCGAAGCTCGAGTGCCGCTGCGGTCGCCTGACCGATGCGGCCGTTGCCGATGACCACCACCGGGTCGGCGCTGACGTTGTAGATAGCAAAGTGCTCGTCGTAGTTCTCGAGTTGCTGCGCCGAGCCTGCCAGCAGCAGCACCGTGCGTTCGTTAATCACCGAATCGGGCCCGGCGGGCCTGAACACACCACGGTCCCACAGGCCCACGACGTTCACGCCCAGGTCGCGCAGCCCGTTCTCGCGCAGGCTCTTGCCGATGAGCGGCGTGCGGGCGGCGCTGGCCTCGGCGATGATGAGGTCGTCGAATCGTGCGACCTCGTGCGTGACGGCATCACCCCCGGCGATGCACCGCGCCAGTGCTTGGCCCATCACGCGGTCGAGGCGGACCACGCCCGTCGCCCCGGCCATCTCCATAATGGGCACCGACGCGCCCAGGTCCGCCGTGGCAAACACCGGGACCGTTTCACTCACGGCGCGCACGGCGAAGGCCACCGCAGTATCCTGCGCGTCGGTCCGAGTCGTGGCCACCATCGCAGCGTTGTGGACGCGGGCCGCCTGGTAGGTCTTGGGGTCGTCCAGTTCGCCGACCATGACACGGAGGTCCTGGTCGTGCAGCTTGCGCGCTTGCTCCACATCGGGCACGAGCACGACGTACGGCTGTCCCACCTGACCCAGTTTGGCAATGAGTGCTTCGGTGACAGTGTCCAGGTTTGTGAGGACGACGTGGTCTCGGGTCTCCTCGGGTAGCACGCGTGGCGTACGGGCGGCGGTCTGGGCCTCGATCCACGGCGCGTAGAAGAACTGGATGAACATGAACGGCAGCAGCGCGAGCAGGAAGATCGTGCCGCTGATGACCACGACGATCGAGAACAGCCGTCCCAGATCGCTCTGGAACGTGATGTCGCCGAACCCGAGGGTCGACATGGTGACCAGCACCCAGTAAAGCCCGCTGAGCCATGTATGGTCCTGGCCCTCGTACTCCATGATGAGGTGAAAGAGCACCGTGTGCACGACCATCAGGCCGACCAGGATGACCATGAAGCGTCCGAGCACTCTCAGGTTGCGCCGGGTCCGCCGCTGGCTGGTGAGGATGAGGATCTGGGCGGCGAGGGACTTCATGGCCAACGGTAGGAGCCCGAATAAATGGCGATCACCGCACGGATCGGGCGCACCGAAGACACTTCCGGCGTGAAATCCGGAGCCAGCGTGTCGGACAGAGCCTGCCGGATTGCGCCCGAGCGCGCGTCCCTACAGGCCCGGTGTTGCCTTCCGATCGGTAGGCCGGTGCCGTACACTGCCCGCTCTGGAGGTGTTTTACATGGATAAGCGTCTGACCGTCGTTCCCGTCCTGGCCGCTCAGGCCCTGCTCGTTTCGTGTGCCGGGTCGGCCGAGGTGGGCACCAGTGAGCCCGCCCGCATCGTGGCCGTGTCGGGTCAACCCCTATCTGCCCGCCAGGGCGGCAACCAGGAGGCTGGCGACTACGCCGGCATGCTCCGTTTTCCGGCCGTCAGCGACGAGCACATCGTGTTCTCGTACGGCAATGACCTGTGGCTGGTTTCGCGTGACGGCGGCCAGGCCAGTCCGCTGGCGAGCCCCGCGGGGCAAGAGCTCTTCCCCCGCTTCAGTCCCGACGGGCAGAGCGTGGTGTTCCAGGGCAACTACGACGGCGACCGCGACCTCTACACGCTGTCGATCGATGGCGGTGTTCCCACCCGCGTGACCCATCACCCCGCCAACGAGCAGCCCACCCAGTGGCACGACTCGGGCATCATGTTCTTCATGAGCGGCACCGCGGGCCTGGGGCGCCAGCAGGAGATCTTCCGCGTCTCGCCCGATGGCGGCCTGCCCGAGCGCATGCCGGTGCCCTACGGCGCCAACGGCGTCTTGAGCGACGATGGTACCTGGCTCGCATACACGCCCATTCAGCGCGATGCTCGCACCTGGAAGCGTTATCGCGGCGGCATGGCCAGCGACATCTGGCTGTTCAACATCAACACCAATGAGAGCCGCCAGATCACCGACTGGGAGGGCACCGACAGCCTGCCCATGTGGCACGGCGACTCGATCTACTACGTCTCCGACGCCGGCGATGATCATCGCCTGAACATCTGGCGCTACGACGTGGGCAGCGGCGACAGAACACAGGTTACCAACTTCACCGATGATGACGTGAAGTTCCCTTCCATCAGTGCGGGCGACGACGGCACCATCGTCTTTAGCCTGGGTAGCAAGCTCCACCTGCTCGACGTCGATGCCAACGAGGTGAGCGAGGTGCAGGTGACCATCCCCGGCGCGACGCCGGCCGTGCGCACGAAGACGATCGACGCTTCGGGCTTCCTGCAGGCCGGCGGCATCAGCTCGACCGGCAAGCGTGTCGTAGTCGAGGCGCGCGGCGACATCTGGACCATCCCCGCCGAGAACGGCCCTCCCCGCCAGCTCACCGACAGCAGCCGGTGGGCCGAGCGCAATCCGTCATGGAGCCCCAGCGGCCGGTGGATTGCATTTGCCAGCGATGAGAGCGGCGAGTACAACATCCACGTCATCCAGAGCGACGGTGGAACCGAGCCTCGCCAGCTCACCGACATGGAGGGCAAGTACTGGGTGTCGATGTCGTGGTCGCCCGACAGCAAGACGCTGTTCGCGGCCGACAAGAGCGGCGAGATGTACCTCATCGACATCGAGACCGGCGAGGCCAACCTCTTCGACACCGAGCCCATGGCCAACGCGGGCCAGATGAGCTGGAGCCCCGACAGCCGGTGGATCACCTACGCCAAGACCGGCGACAACATGCTCACCGCGGCCATCTACATCTACGACACCGAAGATGGCACCATCCACCAAGTCACCAGTGGCTTCTTCGGCGACGGCTCACCTGTGTTCTCCGGCGACGGCGAGTATCTCTTCTACGCGTCCAACCGCGAGTTTACCAGCCCGCAGTATGAGACCGTGGGCGCGAGCTTTATCTACGCCAATGCCGGCCGGCTCATCGCCGTCCCGCTGACGACCGAGGTCGAGAATCCGCGCCTCATCGAGGTCGACGAAGAGACCTGGGAAGAGGACGAGCCCGAGGACGAAGAGGCGGACGAGTCGAGCGAGGACGCGGCCGATGAGGCCGCCGAAGACGGCGAGGGTGAGGAAGGCGACGACGCCGATGCTCAGTTGAGCCCCATCCAGGGCACCTGGGAGGGCACCGCGACCGGCCTGGCCGCTCTTGGCCTGCCGATGGACGAGCTCGAAGTCACCATGTACTTCATGAAGCTCGAGGACGGCTCGTTCGTCGGCTCCAGCGAGAGCATGGGCGAGCTGTCCGACTACGACAGCGTTACCTTCGACGAAGCCACCGGCAAGCTGGTCACCACCAGCAGTGAAGGCCCGATGAACTCCAAGACCGAGGCGACGCTGAACGGCGACACGCTCACGGGCACTTGGACAATCTCCGGCCCACTCGAGGGCAGCGGCCCCTTCACCGCCACGCGCCAGGGCACCGAGGTGCCCGATGGCAAGATCGATGGTGCCGAGGGCGGTGGCAGCAAGGACAAGGACGGCAAGGCAGAGCCCGTCGAGATCGACTTCGACGGCTTCGAGGCCCGAGGCTTCATGCTCCCCGTGGGCGCCGGCAGTTTCAACAACCTGCTGAGCAACGACAAGGGCAACCTGCTCTACAACAGCTTCGGTGGTGGCATTCCATCGGTGAAGCTCGTCGACCTCTCGGGCGATGAGATCGAGGAGAAGACCGTCGTGGGAGGTGCCCAGATGGTCGGCATTTCGGGCGACGGCAAGAAGATCCTGCTCGCTGGCCAGGGCAACCAGTGGAAGATCGCCGACGCCAAGGCCGGGCAGTCGATGTCCGGTTCCCTTCGCCCCAGCGGGCTGCGCAAGCGCGTCGAGCCGCGTGAGGAGTGGCGCCAACTCGTCCAGGACGCTTGGCGCCGCCACCGCGACTTCTTCTATGTGGAGAACATGCACGGCGTCGACTGGGACGCGGTCTACGACCACTACTCCAAGATGGTCGATCACGCCGCCAGCCGCGAGGACGTGAGCTTCATCATCGGCGAGATGATCTCCGAGCTCAACGTCGGCCACGCTTACTACTGGGGCGGCGATGTCGAAGGCCAGCCTAGTCAGAACGTGGGCATGCTCGGCGTCGACTTCGAGGTCGCTACCGAGGACGGCGAAGACGGCGAGGTCTCGGGTTTCCGCATTGCCAAGATGTACGGCGGCGCTCCCTGGGACACCGACGCCCGCAACCCCCTCGACGTCCTGGGCGTCGACGTGGAAGAGGGCGACATCGTCACCCACGTCAACGGCAAGGCCGTCGACACAAGCACCGACCCGTGGGCGGCGTTCATCGGCACCGTCGGCAAGCAGACCACCATCACGGTGGTTGATAGCCTGACCGGCGACGAAGAAACCACCAACGAGCGGACCTACACCATCGAGCCCATCGGCAACGATCAGGCCCTGCGCTACCGCCACTGGGTCGAAGCCAACCGTCAATATGTCGAGGAAGCTTCCGATGGCGCCATTGGCTACATCCACGTACCCGACACCGGCGTTAACGGGCAGAACGAACTCTTCCGCCAGTTCTACGCCCAGATCGACAAGGATGCCCTCATCATCGATGATCGCTGGAACGGCGGCGGCCAGATCCCAACTCGCTTCATCGAGTTGCTCAACCGCCCGCGCACCAACTATTGGTACCGCCGTGACGGCAAAGACTGGCCGTGGCCCTACGACAGCCACCAGGGGCCCAAGGCCATGCTGATCAACGGGTCGGCTGGTTCGGGCGGCGACATGTTCCCCTGGCTCTTTAAGCACAACGATCTGGGCCCGCTCATCGGCAAGCGCACCTGGGGTGGCTTGGTCGGCATCAGCGGCGTGCCGCCGCTCATCGACGGCGGCTACACCGCCGTGCCCAACTTCGGGTTCTACCGCACCGACGGCACCTGGGGCATCGAGGGCCACGGCGTCGATCCCGACATGGACGTCGTCGACAACCCGACTGACCTGGCAAACGGTATCGACCCGCAGATCGACGCGGCCGTCACCTATTTGCAAAACGCCATCGCCAGTGAGGGCTACCAGCCGCCGCAACGGCCGCAAGAGCCCGACCGCAGCGGCTTCGGTATCGATCCCGCAGACCGATAAAGAGCATCTTGTTCCAGCGCGTGCCCGGCTTCGTGCCGGGCTTTTTCATGCGCTGACAGTGCAATCTGAGAGATCTTCAGCGATACGCCTGAGGCGCGTGACTGATCTGGTCTTCCCTCGCTGGTATTCCTATGTGGCGTGTGCCACACAGGAAAACAAGAGAGGAGCCAGCCATGGCCGCTACCGCACAGAGCACAGTCGTTCGCAACGCTCGCACACTTTCGACCGGAGCGGCCATCGTGGCCATTCTGGCGGGGGCGGGGAAGCCGGTGATGGCCGACCCCGGTGTCAATGACTACTGCGTCGAGCACACATTCGACATCACCACCCGCGGCAACCTGCCCCCCGAGCTACGCCTGAAGCATCAGGAGTACGCCTACGCCCGCTGCGGCCGCATGAAGGACAAGGACACCAACCTCGACATCGATGTCGTCGGCCTTGGGACCACGACCTTTACCGTGACTGCTACCGCGGGCACGGTTTCCGTCGCCAACTCCGAAACCGTCGTTGACACGCTTGCTGTCGGTGCCGCCGACGGCGAGATTCGCGTGTTCGGTGACGTCGATCTGTGCCCGGTTGGTCCGGGCCAGCGATCGGCATATGGGCGCGCGTGGTCGGCCGCCAAGCTGTACTACCGGGGCCGGGGCATGGACCGTCGCGGCCGCATCGGTTGGGTCGGCCGCTGGCGCGCCGAGCCGGGAATTAAGGGTGGCGTCGGTAAGGTGCGCCGCATCGATCCGGTCATCGGCCGAGTCATAGACAACACCACCGGCATCACCACCGAGTACCTGCTCATCGACATCGACAACTTTGTCCAGGGCGGCGACTTCGAGTGGACCGACAACCTCATGGTCAACAACGCGCCCACGATGGACTTCGAGATGGTTGTCCCGGGCGACGTGACGCCCCAGAAGGGCTCGCTCATCATCCGTGCTCGTGACGGCTTCATCGTCGAATCCGAAGCAACCGGCATGTTTGCTGGTGCCCCGATGCCCGCCGTCGGAGCCGCCGCCGCGTTCAGCATGGACCTCTCGAACCACACCGAGATCGAGTTCGACATGCCCGGCGACGACGACCACGACCTGGATGTCGAGATCGAGATGGGTGGTGCTGGAGAGCACGAGGAAGTCGCTGGCTACTTGGACGGCGACACGACCACCACCACCGACCTCATCGGTGGGCCCGAGGATGGACCCGTGCTCGAGACGCCCCCGGGTGCCCCACGCGGCGTGCAGATCATCCCGGGCGAGACCACTATCGCCCAGCCGGTCTTCGTGCCCGACGGCGAACTCTGGACGCCCGACGCGATGGCCGTGCGTCTCATCCAGCCCTTCACACTTCCTGACCAGCCGCTCGAGGGCCTGGCCGTGCAGATTTGGAGCGGTTTCCCGGGCGATCCGACAAGCACGGTGATCGCGGGCGATCTCTTCACCAACCGTCTGGACGACACCATCTTCACCGGTATCTTCGCCGTCGAACAAGGTGCTGGCGGCGACCCGAGCCACCCGATCGTCGAGGCGCTCGTCGACATGCAGTGGATGCCGCCCATGCCTCCGGGGCAGTACTTCATCGAGTTCACGGCCCAAGGCACCGGCCCGGAGCCTGTGCTGTTGCCGCCCAGCCCGTTCCTACCCGGCGACTCGATCGAGCCCGGTCTCGTGGGCTTCCCGGGTGGCGGCTACGAGCCCATCTTCAGCCCCGTCACCGACCAACCTTCCTACGCGCCGCTGATGCTCTTCGGCGATGACGGAGTCGTGGTCCCATGCCGCGCCGACCTCGACGGTGACGGCGAACTCACCATCTTCGACTTCTTGCAGTTCCAGAACCTGTTCGCCTCGGGCGATCCCGCCGCCGACTTCGACGGCGACGGCCGCCTGACGATCTTCGACTTCCTGGCCTTCCAGAACGAGTTCGTGGTCGGCTGCCCCGGCTGACTCATTCCGCAGAATCCGGTACGCTCAGGCGGCGTCGGTCGATTGGTCCGACGCCGCTTCTCGTTTGCGCATGTCGGCCAGCGACGGGCCGCTGGGCTTGTCGGGCAAGGCCGGGAGCGCTGGGAGCGCCGACTTCACCTGCACTGGCTCCTCAGGCTGCACGCTCTCGTTGCCGATGCGGATGCCCGCCTCGCCGCCCTTGCCGGCGAAGGCCATCTCGAGTAGCTGGTCGTCGAAGCCGTCGGGCGACTGCCCCGTCCGGGCGTACACATACAACACGGCGTTGGTGATCGAATCGAGCGTCATCGATACCAGCACCATGAGACCCATCCAGACAACGCCGAGCACGAGGCCAAGCCCGCCAATGACCGGGTCGCCCGTTGAGACAGTGGCGAAGATCACCAGCACCCCGCCGAGAATACCCAGTCCCACGAAGATCCCGTTGGCCCAGTTGGCCACGAGCCCCTCACCCCAGGTTTGTCTGACGAGCGAGAAAGAACGCCCGATCGCCTTGTGCGCCGGCGCGCGTTCCACGATGAGCACGGGCACCACGAAGTAGGTCATTGCCGTCCATGCCGACCCCAGCACGAGTGCGATGATCTTGCCCGCGAGTTTCGAGCGCTGCTCGATCATCTTGAGCGCGAAACCCACCGACGCGGCGATGATCGCCCACATCAGGATGAGGCTGAAGCGGTCCCACGCGATGCGCAGCCCGTCGCTGAGTTTGTATGGTCGCCCGTCCAGGTGCATCATGGTGACGCCCACCAGCGCCGAGTTGAAGAAGAGCGTGACGAAGTAGCAACAGAAGTAGAGCAGGAACATGACCAGCATCTGACCGGTGTCGGCGTTGGGGTCTTCGGCCAGGAAGATGTTCCGCCCGGTGGTCGTTCCCACGATGGGGACGATGAAGGTGGCTACCACGATCAGCGATGCGATCGAACTGAGGAGTGGGAAGATGATGAGCTTCTTGTTCTCCATGAGCAAGCCGAAGCTCGCCATCGAGATCGCCCAGCCGTTGCGCATCCGCGTGAACATGCACCGCCTCCAACGGGCCCACAGCATCGGGGTCCCACGAAGGAATGCATCGATTTCCCGGAGGCTTCAAGTCGTCACAAGTGTGACTACGGCCGCGCGCGGCGATGGTTTATACGATTTGGCAAGGGTGGAACGTCCGACTCAGGACTTGCCCAACACCAGCGCGGGCCGATAACGGCGCTCCAGGATTGCCTCCGAGTCGGCACCCATCCACGAGTCGAGCACGCCCGCGTACACGTGGCGGAAGTCGAGCGTGTGCTTCAGGTCGCCGCCGTCCAGGTTGCTCATCGAGGGGTGCGTGCCGTGCACGCCGGGGCGCACCATCGGGCCGAAGAGGAACATCGGTGCGGCTGTGCCGTGGTCGGTCCCACCACTGGCGTTCTGCGACACACGCCGCCCGAATTCGCTGAACGTGAGCGTCATCACGCGCCCGTCGTTGCCCTGCTCCTTTAGGTCCTGGTAGAAGGCCTGAATCGACGAGGCCATCTGCCCCAGCAATTGCGAGTGGCGGCCGTTCACCCCGCCCTGGCCTGCGTGCGTGTCGAAACCGCCCAGCGTGGCGTAGTAGATACGTGTCTTGAGCCCGGCCCGGATCATCTGGGCGATCATCGCGAGTTGCCGCGCCAGCCCGTTGCCCGGGTAGCGCACCAGCGGCTGGGAGGCCACCGCCTTGCGGATCATGTCGCTGCTCACCTGAGCGTCGAGCGCCGTCTTGGTCAGGAACGACTCGTTGCTATCCATCGATCCGCTCGCTTCACGCCGGTTGAGTTGGTCGTATTCACCCTTGAGCGTCCGATCGTGGTCTTCGCCCAGCCAGCGGAACACGTCGGCGCTCTCGAACGACACCGGATTCACTTTGCGGCCCTGCATCGCCAGTGGGGTATCACGCCCGATCGAGATCGCCGGCGGCCCGCCATCCGGCGAGCCCGCTTCGGCCGTCCCGCTCTCGCCTTTGCCGAAGCCGACGCACTCGCTGTCGAGGTACCGCCCGATCCAGCCATCGCCCGTGCCGTTCGTATCGGCCGTGTGCCAGATGTCCATGCTCTTGAAGTGCGAGCGATTGGGGTTTGGGTAGCCCACGCCTTGGAATACCGAGCACATCCCGGCGTCGTACATTTCTTTCATGGGCGCGAGCGCGGGGTGTAGTCCGAGTCCCTGCCGCGCGTCGAGTTGCAGCACGCGGTCCTTCGAGATGCCAATTGCGCGACGGGCGCGGTAGTACTCGTCCATGCCGTAGGGCACCACGGTGTTCAGCCCGTCGTTGCCGCCCGAGAGCTGCACGACCACCAGCACGCGGTCCTCGGGCACACCCGCGAGGCTCGTGAGCAACGCACTCGGGGACGGCAGCCCCCACGCCGCCGACTGCACGAATCCGGGCGCGGCAATCGACGCCGATGCCAGCATCACCCCGTGTCCGAGGAATGCGCGCCGCGTGTAGGCCTTCGAGTCGTGCAGGTCCATGCTCATTCCCTCCGGTCACTAGCAGAGTTGGTACTCGGGCATTGCCGCCACCAGCAGCAGCATATCACGCAGCGCCTCGCCGTCGCGTGCGCCACCGCGGTGCCTCAGGACATCCCGTAATGATCCAATCGCGTGCGTCGGCGTCCGCCCCAGGGTGTATCGCAGCACGCCGCGCACCGCGTGCTCGTCGTTACCCTCGCCGAAGGCGGTGCGCAGCTCGGCCATGATCGGGTCGGGTTCGTACTGCTGCATGTCGGCGAGCGCGTCGGGGCCGTTGGGCTTGCGGCCTGTCAGCAGGAAGGCCAGCGTGTTCTGCCGCACGAACATGGTCGACGTGTTGATCCACGTGCGCCCACCCGACCAGCCCGCCACCGACGGCGGGAAGAATAGGTTCTGGCCCATGAGCGCCAGCGCGTCGAGCAGCGTCGTGAGCTCGCGCACGGGCGTGCGAAGCTCACGCACGCCTCCGACCACCAACTCGGCCGGGCTCTTGATGCGCTGTCCAACCACGGCGTCGCTATAGAAGTGCCGGCTCAGGAACAGCTCGCGCAACAGCGGCTTTATCTCGTACCGCTGGCGCACGAACGTGGTCCGCATGTTATCGAGGACCGAGTCCACCGCGGGCGGATAGTCACGCGGGTCATCCGCCAGATCGGCAACGAAGAAGGCGTACAGCTTGCGGGTCATGTACACGCCGGTGGCTCGTTGGGCGAGGATCGCGGTGACGAAGCTCTCGCCGTTGTACTCGCCCGTGCGTCCGAAGATGCGTTTACGTCCGCCGTCGTGGTTGTCGCGGTCGAGCACGAACTCGTCGTCGCGGAAGGTATAGCCCGTGAGCGCTCGTGCGCCCTCGCGGATGTCCTGCTCGCTGTATGTGCCCACGCCCATCGAGAACAGTTCCATGAGCTCGCGCGCCAGGTTCTCATTGGGGCGATCCTTGCGGCTGTCGTTGTTGTCAAGATAGGCCAGCATCGCCGGATCCTTAATGATCTCGTGCAGCAGCTCGCCATAGTTGCCCAGCGCGTGCTTGCGGAATCGCTGGTTCTGCAAGTACATGTGGTAGCTATCTTCAATCGTCCGGTAGCTGGTTGCGAAGTGGCCGTGCCAGAACAGCGTCATCTTCTCTTCGAGCGGGCGCGGCGTCTCAATCATCCTGGTGAGCCACCATCGCTGGATCTCGCGCATCTGCCGGCGGTCCTGGACCTGCGCCTCCTGACGCATCGCGCGCAGCCGTGCCAGCGTGTCTTCATCGCGCGAGCGCCGCGCGTTTGCGGCCATCCGCATCTCTTCCTCGTTGTACGGCCGCATGATGTTGCGGTCGAACAGGTTGGCCGCGGGCGTGGCGTCGGGTGCGTCGGGGGTTTCCAACAGGTAATCGACTGCACGCTCGGGCCCCATCGATGCGATGGCCGAGATCTGCGCGGGTGTGGCGCCGAATCCCGCGCGCCAGAGCAGGTGCCTCGCTTGGTCAAAGCCGAAATCGGATGCTTCGATGGGCTCCCACACCCGTCGCAGATCCACACGTTCTTGCCGGCGTTGCTCCTCGAGCGTGACCTGTCGCTCACCTCGTGCCGTGCCTTCCTGGTTTGCCATCGGCTCGCTCCATCGCGCAGGCGGATCCGGAATCGGCCCGGGGCGACCCCACGCCCCTCATCGGCCGTCCGATGGGTCCAACGCAACATCGACCCCGGCATTGCACCCGGTCGAGAGAGCGCCATCCCAGGATGTTGATGGGTTCAGGCGGTCGCCGGTTGCACCCGGGCCTGCTGGCGCCCCGCGAGCACCAACCCGCCCCACACCACCGCGGCGCTGGCGGTGGCCAGTAGCAGCGCCCCGTTGGCCTGATGGGCGAATGTCACCAAGGCAGTGGCGATGGGCACGCTCGTTGCGTCCGCTAACTGATCGGCTGTTGGCACCGCGCGAGGCGCTCCATCCGTGACGAGCGCGAAGGCGACCCACCCCAGAGTGAACTGGAGAAGAACCGCCGCGAACAGCAGCTTGCCGAGACGCCCGCACGCGCGCGCGCCGCGCTGGTCGTGCTCGTGTTTCGAGTCGGATGACGGTCCCGAGCCCTGCCCCATGAGCGCGAAGCCCACGACAGCGGCCAGGACCACGACGACCACCGAAAACGCCATGTGTCCGTGCAACGCCGGCCCAGCCCAGGCGCGCGGCTCGGCGGCCATGCTGCCATGCCGATACATCGCGCCCATGACGAGTTGCAGCAGCAGCGCCGTCAGCAGCATCCATGCGCCACTGCGCACCCAAGCTTGCGGGCGATCAGCTGCTCGCAAGGCGCGCGCCGTCGGTGAAACCCACGCCGCGAACATCACCATCGAGGCGAAGTAGGCCTGCCCGAGCACGCCGTGGATGGTGCCGAGCAATGGATTGGCCTCGGTCACGCGCGTGCCGCCGAGCACGCCCTGGGCGCTGACCATCAGGATGAGCGCGGCAGCAGCTTGCGCGGGGCGCTCGAGTTTCATCGAAGCCAGGAACCACACCACGCTGCCAATCGCCACCGCTACGGCGATGCCGCCAAACTCAAGCCCGCCCAGCGCATCGCTCGTGTGCATACGAAGCCCGGCCACGAGAACCGCGCCGATGGCGACAACGACGCCAACGGAAACGGGTACGTCCCATTTCTTGCGTAGGTCGTGTGTCGCCCACACGAAGATCGCCAGTGAGATCGTCGTGACACCCACGAGCGAGCCGAAGAGCCGGTGTGTGTGTTCCAGAAAGACCCGCGGATCGGCCATGAGTGCGATGGGGTACAAGAACATGTTTGCGCCGTACGTGCCCGGCCAGTCGGGCACGGCCAGCCCCGAGCCAGTGCTGGTCACCAGCCCCCCCAGCAACAGCAGGGGCGCGACGGCGATGGCGGCGACAATGGCAAACCGGCCGGCCCAAGTCGAGAGAGGCCGGGGCTCGCGATCTTGCGCAATCCACCCGCTCACCGCGCCGACGATCGCTCCGCCCACGAGGCTCGCGCCGAGAAATCCCAGCATGGTCATTCCTGCCGAGGGAGTCAGCCCAGCCGACCCTTGGGCCGGGGTCGCACCGTCGATGCTCTCAGAGACCAACGAGCCCATGATGAGCAGGTTCAGCACCGCCGCGGTGAGTGTCACACCGCCCCCGGCAAGCCAACCAAAACGGCGGCCTCCGTGGATACCACCGAAGCCCCCGCCAGCTACGAGCCAGCCAAGCATGACGATGCCGGTTGCGGCAGCGGGCAGGTCGAGCCAGGGTTGATGTCCGATAAGCCAGGTTAACCACATCCCGATGGCCGTGCCGAAGCCGCCAACGACGACCGGTCCGGCGATGCTGCCAAAGGGCGGCCGCGTGAGGCCAATAAGTTCGGATTGTGAACGGGTCATTTGGCGATCCTTCATGGGCCGAGACACAGAATTGCCAGTTGTTGAGACTCTGTCTCACTTTCCGTAAAACAGTACTTTTTTCTGTCTGATGGTACGCGTGGCATGCTTTTGGGGTCGCGCGGTGGGATTATTGGGCAGCGTGGCCCGTGATAGGTCTGCGCGCACGGTTTGGGCTCGGTGCGACCGCCTCCGATGGGGCGAGCGGTGCCGGGAGCAGACGGGAGGCGTCCGGTGTCCGTTCGATTCCCTGTATGGATGAACCTGTTGCCCACGCTGGGGGCTATCGGTGGGGCCGTCGGCCTGATCGTGGCGATTGGTGTGGTCACGACGTACTTCACGCCCAAGTACTGGGAGGTGGGGTACATGCCTGCCCAGCCGGGCTCGGGCTTCAGCCACCAGATCCACGCGGGCAAGCTCGGGCTCGACTGCCGGTATTGCCACACCAACGTGGAGAAGTCGGCCGAGGCCAACATCCCGCCGGTGTCCACCTGCATGGGCTGCCATACCGACGGCATGCTCAGCCCGACATATGACCCGGGCGAGAAGGTCGAGTTCATTCGCACGGCGTGGACCGAAGACGAGTCGATCCCGTGGGCGCGCATCCACAAGCTGCCCGACTACGTGCGCAATTTCCCGCATCACGCGCACGTCAATGCGGGTGTGAGCTGCTACTCGTGCCACGGCCAGATCGAGGCGATGCCCGTGGTATACCAGGCCGAGTCGCTCAGCATGAGCTGGTGCCTCGATTGTCACCGCGGTGTCGGTGACGCCATCGAGGGCCACGACGACCCGGCCAAGTACCTCGTCCCCAACGACAAGGTGACCGACTTGGAATGGGTCGAGACCGTGTGGTACGGGGAGGGCGAGGGTCAGCGCGCCGCCGCGTCGGCCGTGCTTGCTGGCATCCGTCAGGCCCCACCCGAGAACTGCGGCGCGTGTCACTACTAAGTCGCTCAGGAACCGTCTCGCCCGAATCAGGCTTGCCAGCCGGAGAAGACCGCATGGCAGAGAAGACCATCGACCAATGCCCCTCGACCCGCGGGAAGCGTGCCGTTGATCGCGCGCCGCGGAAGCTCGCCGAAACGGCCGGGCGTCCGGTGTGGCGCAGCGTCGACGAGTTTGTCGACAAGCCCGAGTTCCGCGAGTGGCTGGGCCGCGAATTCCCCACGCGGGCCAGCGAGTTGCTCGAAGGCTCACGCCGCGATTTCCTAAAGGTCATGGGTGCGTCGCTCGCATTGGCCGGCGCAGCGACCATCCCCGGCTGCCGCCGCCCCGAGCACACGATCATGCCGTACTCGCGCGAGGTGCCCGAGGACCAGGTCCCCGGCCGTGCGAAGTACTATGCCACCGCCATGCCGCTGCCCGGTGGCGGGGCCGAGGGCTTGCTCGTCGAGACCCACACGGGCCGGCCGACCAAGATCGAGGGCAACCCGCTGCACCCGATCAACCAGGGCCGCAGCAGCTTGTGGTCGCAATCCAGCGTGCTCGATCTATACGACCCGTATCGCCTGATGCAGGTGACGTACGACAATCCCGCGCGTGGTGCGCTCCAGGCGACCTGGGACGACTTCGGTGTATGGGCGCGCGGCAACGACGGCTTCGCTCGCTACGACGCCAACGGTGGCCGCGGGCTCGCGTTCATCGCCGGCAAGCAGACCAGCCCCAGCCGCGACGCGATGCGTGACGCGGTGATGCGTCGCTGGCCCAACGCCCGCTGGGTGGCGTACGAACCGCTCGAGAATCCGAACGCGGTCGAAGCATCCCGTCTTGCATTCGGCCAGCCGATGACCGAGGAGCTTCGCCTCGAGAACGCCAAGCGCATGGTGCTCGTGGAGCGCGACCCGGCGTACGGCGAGCAAGACGAGCTGCGCAACGCTCGCGGCCTCGTGGCCCATCGCGCGCCGATGACGGGCAAGGACGAGCAGGGCAACCCTGTCGACATGAGCCGCATCTATGCTGTTGAGGGCGCGCTCTCGACCAGCGGCGGCAAGGCCGACCACCGCATGCGTCTGGCACCGTCGCTGCAGCCGGCTTTTGTGGTTGCGCTGGCCAAGGCGCTCATGCGGCAACTCGGCGGCGATTCGGCGATCCAATCGGCGCTCGCGGGCGTGCGGGTGCCTTCGGACATCACGCTCAACCAGATGTGGGTCGACCAGTGCGCGGCTGACCTCGCGTCGCATCGCGGCGAGTCGATCGTGCTGGTTGGCGCGTCGCTGCCTCTCGGTGTCCATGCTCTGGCGCACGCGATGAACGCGGCGCTGGGTGCCGCTGGCCCGGTGGTGCGATATCGCCCGATGGCGGCCGATATCGCGGCCAACGGCCACGCGAACCTCGTCGCGCTCAGCGAGGCGATGAACAGCGGCCAGGTGAGTACGGTGGTGTGCCTGAATGCCAACCCCGTGTACGACGCGCCGGCCGACGCGAGTTTCGCCGAGAGATTCGCGAAGGTGCCCACGCGAGTGACGCTGAGCGTGCAGGATACCGAAACGGCCGCCGCCTCGACGTGGCGCCTCAACGGAACACACTTCCTCGAGCAGTGGGGCGATGTGATCGCCGCCGACGGCACGCTGAGCGTCGTGCAGCCCATGATCGCGCCGCTGTACTACGGCAAGAGCGAGATCGAGTTGCTGGCCTTCCTCGCGAGTGAGACCTTCGAGGATGAGGCCCGGCTGACGCATCTGGAAGAGTCTGCACGCAAGCAGGGCGCCGTGGTCGTCGATGGTGAGGACGGCCCAACGCGTGAGGGCAACGCCGACGGCGTGTTCCCCGAAGACGCCGCCCACGCAGCGACCGAGGGCGGCGACGAGCTTCCCGCGTGGGCAGACGGCCACCACATCGTGCGGGCCGTGTGGCGTCGTGTGATGCGTGAGCGTTTCGGGGTCGGTGCTCGCGGCGAGTTTGAGAAGCGCTGGCGTCGTGCGTTGCACGACGGACTGGTTGCGAACTCCACGCAACCCGGCGGCGCGCCGCCGGCGAACCTGTCGAGCCTGGCCAACGCCATCGGCACGATCCGTGTTGGTAGCGCACCGGCCGAGAACGCGATGGACGTGCTGTTTACGCTCGGTCGCACGCTTGACGGTCGTTACGCCGGCAACGCCTGGTTGCAGGAGTTGCCCGACATCGGCAGCATGACCACCTGGGACAACCCAGCGCTCGTGAGCCCGGCCACCGCGAAGAAAATGGGCCTTGTTCCCGGTGGCGACAACCCCAAGCACGTGTACCTGCGCGAGCACACCACGGGCAAGATGGTCCGCCTCGACGTCAACGGTCGCACGCTCGAACTTCCCGTGTGGATCTGCCCGGGCCTGGCCGACGACACGATCGTGCTGCGGCTCGGTTATGGCCGCACACGCGGCGGTGTCGTCGCCGAGGGAGCGGGCTTCGATACCTTCAAGCTTCGCACGGCCGGCCAGTACGCCGCGGCGGGTGCTCGCATGGAGCGCGTGCCGGGCGACTATTGGATCGCCAGCACGCAGAACCACTGGTCGCTCGAGGGGCGCACCGAGATCGTGCGTCGCGTTGAATTGCCCGCGTGGCAGAAGCACGGCGATTACGTCAAGAAGGACTATACCGACGAGTATGGCTTGGCCACGAGTGAGTTGAACTTCGCCGAGCAGCTCGGCACCGTGAGCCACGCGCCACCGAACCGGTCGATCTACCACAACCCCTACAACAAGGGGACGGGCGAGGACGCCGAGGGCAAGGGTGACGCCGAGCCGGGCTCGACCTACGCCCAGGGCCCGCAGTGGGGCATGACCATCGACATGGCCTCGTGCACGGGCTGCGGCGTGTGCACCGTTGCCTGCCAGAGCGAGAACAACATCCCGGTCGTGGGCAAGCAGGAAGTGGCCAAGGGCCGCGAGATGACGTGGATTCGCGTCGACCGCTACTTCGTGGGCGAATTGAACGACCCCGAGGAGATCCTGCACCAGCCGGTTGCGTGCGTGCAGTGCGAGAACGCGCCGTGCGAGACGGTGTGCCCGGTGAATGCCACTGTTCACGGCCCAGAAGGCCACAACTACATGGTCTACAACCGCTGCATCGGCACTCGGTATTGCGCGAACAACTGCCCCTACAAGGTTCGCCGGTTTAACTTCTTCGACTACGGCACCAAGCGGCTCGATGGTGGGCTCAACAAGGAGACCAGCCGGGCGACCAACGGCTTCTTCGACGACAAGCTGCCGCCCAACCAGCACTTCATCCCACCGCGTCTGCGTGCGAAGCTGACCGAGATCGAGAAGATGCAGAAGAACCCAAATGTCACCGTCCGCTCGCGCGGCGTGATGGAGAAGTGCACCTACTGCATCCAGCGCACCAACAACGCCAAGATCGAGACCAAGCTCAAGGGCATGGAGAGCATTCCCGAGGGCTTCGTGCAGACGGCCTGCCAGCAGGCGTGCCCGACGGGCGCGATCGTCTTCGGCGATATTCTCAACCCCGACAGCGCGGTGACGCGGACTCGCGAGAGCGGCCGAAATTATGCCGTGCTGGGCTACCTCAATACCCGTCCGCGTACGACGCACATGATGGCGGTGTACAACCCCAACCCCGAGATCCTGAAGAACGGCGACAAGGACGACAAGAAGCGCTACGAGCACCTCGATTGGCACCCCCACGACGTGAAGAACGAGAAGATGGGGCTCCCGCTGCACTATCAGGACGGGCATGGTCATGGCGACGACCACGGTGGCGACGAGCATGGCGAGCCGCATGCCAGGGGCACGAGCTTCTTCGATCTGCATCGGCGTGAAGAAGACACCGGATATGCCTTGAGTCTCAAGGTTCTCAAGGGCGCGATGTCGCAGGGAGGCCTGCTGTGAGCCATCTTCCCCCCGATCAACGCACCGCCGATCGCCTGGCCGGCCGGGCCCCAGAGGCGTCGACCTACGCCCCCGAGCCCGGCACGGGCGACGGCTCGTTGACCGAAGATCCGTCGTATCGCGCGCCGCTCGTGCTCAACAACCGCTCGGTCCACGAGATCACGGAGATCGTCTGCGGCTACGCCGAGAAGAGCCCCGGCCGCTGGTGGCTGCCGCTCTTTGGTACGGCCGCGAGCATCGCGGGCCTGGGCCAGTTGATGATCCTGTACCTGATTATCACCGGCGTGGGTGTGTGGGGCCTGACCAACCAGGTCGACTGGGCCTGGGATATCACCAACTTCGTGTTCTGGATCGGTATCGGCCACGCCGGCACGCTGATCAGCGCCATCCTCTGCCTGTTCAAGCAGCAGTGGCGCACGGCGGTGAACCGGGCGGCCGAGGCGATGACCATCTTCGCGGTGATCTGCGCCGGCATCTTCCCGGGCATCCACGTCGGCCGGGCCTGGATGGCCTGGTTCCTGGCACCGCTGCCCAACAGCAACTGGATCTGGCCCAATTTCCGCAGCCCGCTCTTGTGGGACGTGTTCGCGGTGAGCACCTACGCCACCGTGTCGCTGCTGTTCTGGTTCATGGGCATGATCCCCGATCTGGCAACACTGCGAGACCGGGCCGACCTTCGGCTGATGAAGGACCCGCACCAGGCGAGGCTGCCCTTTACGCCGTTCAAGCCCGACGTGCTGCGGTCGTTCATCTACGGCTTCCTGTCCTTCGGCTGGCGGAACTCGAGCCGCCACTGGATGCGGTACGAAAAGGCGTACATCCTGCTGGCCGGCTTGTCGACGCCGCTGGTGCTCAGCGTGCACTCGATCGTGTCGTTCGACTTTGCGACCTCGATCCTGCCGGGTTGGCATACCACGATCTTCCCACCCTACTTCGTCGCGGGCGCCGTGTTTGGCGGGTTTGCCATGGTGTTGCTGCTGCTGATTCCCTGCCGCGAGCTGTTCCCCAACATGAAGGACCTGCTCACCCTCCGCCACCTGGAGAACATGAGCAAGATCCTGCTGGTCACGGGTATGCTGGTCGGCTTTGCCTACGCGATGGAGTTCTTCATCGCCTGGTATGGCGGCAACGACTTCGAGTACGCCGTGTTCGCCTACAACCGGGCGCTGCCGACATGGTTGCACGAGGATGGTGCGCCGTACTGGTGGGCCTACTGGACCATGATCTCGTGCAACGTCTTGAGCCCGCAGCTCTTCTGGGTGAAGGCGTTGCGGCGAAACCCCATCGTCATCTGGATCGTGGCACTCGCGGTGACCATCGGCATGTGGTTCGAGCGCTTCGTGATCATCGTCACGAGCCTCCACCGTGCGTTTATTCCCGGTGAGTGGCACATGTTCTACCCCACTTGGGTCGACATTCTGACCTTCGTCGGCTCGTGTGGCATCTTCATGACCCTGTTCCTGCTGTTCCTGCGATTCCTCCCAATCTTCCCGATCGCCGAGATCAAGGCCATCCTGCCCGAAGCCGACCCCCACGGGCATGGCGACCACTCCAATGGCGATCACTCAAATGAAGGTGAGGGCCACTGACATGGGCATCCTCGGACTTCCATCCCGGCCCGACCACGGATTCCGCACGCCAGACGGCGGCGTCATCCACGGCGTGATGGCCGAGTTCCCAAATTCTCCCGCTGTGTACCACGCCGCCGAGCAGGTGCGCGACGCGGGCTTCCAGAAGTGGGATGTGTTCGCGCCGTTCCCCATCCACGGCATCGACGAGGCGATGGGCATGAAGCGCACCAAGCTGCCGCTCATCGTTGCTGGCGGCGCCATCACGGGCATCACGGTGGCCCTGCTCATGCAGTGGTTTATGACCGCGTTCGACTACCCGTTGGTGGTGCAGGGCAAGCCCTACGACGCCTGGGAGCCCTGGGTGCCGGTGACGTTCGAGCTCGGTGTGCTGTTCTCGGCGTTCAGTTCGCTCATCGGCATGCTGGCGCTCAACGGGCTACCACGATGGAACCACCCGCTGCTCAAGAGCGAGCGTTTCCTGCGTGTGAGCGACGACAAGTTCGTGATCGTCATCGAGGCGAGCGACCCGAAGTTCCAGGGCTCGGACACCGTGTCGATGCTCCAGGGCATGGGCGCTACTGACGTCGAATTGGTGGAGGAGTAGGCGCCATGGCGAGCACACGCACCGCATCGACACTGAGCTTGGCGCTCGCCGTGGTTGGCCTCGCCATCGCGTTGCCGATGGCCGGCTGCCGGGGCGATCGCTCCGAGGATCGCCCGCGCCAGTTCTTCCCCGACCTGGACGATGGCCCGCGGTTCAACCCGCAATCGGAGACGCCGTTCTTCGCCGATGGGCGAACTATGCGCGAGCCGGTCGACGGCACGGTCGCCTTCGGCGCATTTTCATTTACGCAGAACACGCTTGAGGGTGAGTCGGATTGGGCCGCCCCATTCATGCGTGAGCGCGAGGACATGCTCGGTGAGGGCGTCGAGGTCTATTCGGGCCTGAACGCCGACGGCACACCCGTGCAATCCATACCCATCGAGGTCACAACAGAACTGCTGGCACGAGGCGAGGAGCGGTTCAACATCTATTGTGCGGCCTGCCACGGCTACTCGGGCGAGGGCAACGGCATGGTGGGGCGGCGGTGGGCGATCCCCGTGCCGAGCTTCCACGACGTGAAGTACAAGGACGAGGCCCAGCCCACCAGTGGCGATGGGTACCTGTTCCACATCGCCCGCAATGGGCTGAAGCATCCCGATGGACGCTACCGAATGCCGGGCTACGCCCATGCATTGAGTGTGGAGGACACCTGGGCAGTCGTTGCCCACGTCCGCGTCCTGCAGCAGGCCTTCGACAACGATCCGCAGTCCTTGCCAACCGAGGCGAGGGACCAACTCGACCCGCGCGGCCGACCGGCGGGCTCAGCAGAGCAAGGGGGTGGCCAGTGAGCAGCATCTCCGCCAACCAGCCCGTGGCCGACCACGCGCCGACCTATCTGAACAATCCGGCCCTGCGCGAGGAAAACATCACCATCGAGCCGTCGAAGGTCGGCATGCTGTGGAAGGCGCTGGCCGCCGTCGGCGTCGTCGGCATCGTGATCGCGATCATCGGTGCTTTCGCACTGCCCGGCATGTCCGAGGACATGTCCGCCGGGGCTGCGCTTGTCCACGTGAAGGGCATCCTGCTTGTTGGCACGCTGGCCGTCTTGGGCTTCAGCGTTGGTTCGATCTTCTTCATCATGATCAACGCCGTGGGCGGCGCGGGCTGGCACGTCACGATGAAGCGTGTGCTCGAGCAGGCCGCGCTGCTCGTGTGGCTGCCCGTGATCGGCATCGTTCTGTTTGCGATTTCAGAGGTTGTTGCCGCGTCGTCAGATGGCAGTGTCGGCGTGGTATCGAGCTGGCTCAACCCGGCGATCACCGAAGAGGGCTACTTCATTACGAAGAAGGGTGCGTACTTCGAGCCCATCTTCGTTGGCGCTCGTCTGGCGTTCTGCGTCTTGGTCTGGATCGGCTTGAGCCGCCTGATCTGGAGCCTCTCGCGCAAGCAGGAGCGTACGGGCGACCGCTGGCTGACGAACAAGTTGGCCTTCCATTCGGCCTGGGGCCTGGTGGTCATGGCGCTCGCGACCGCCTTCTTCAGCTTCGATTGGCTGATGGCGCTGACCGACTACAAGTTCTTCAGCACCATGTGGGGCGTGTACTTCTTTGCCGGCACATTCTTCGTGACCTTCCCGGCGATGGCCCTGCTGCTGACCTTCCTGCGTTCCAAGGGCAAGCTCCAAGGGCTGTTCACGGCCGAGCACCACCACGACCTGAGCAAGTACATGTTCGGATTCATCGTGTTCTGGGGCTACATCGCCTACAGCCAGTACTTCCTCATCTGGTACAGCCAGATCCCCGAGGAGACCACCTGGTACATGCACCGCCAGGCCGCGTGGCCTGGGTTGACGATGTTCTTGGTGATTGGGCACTTCCTGGTGCCCCTGGTGCTCATGTTCCCACGTGTGATGCGCAGGTCGGCTTTGGGGTTCGGCACCATCGGCGCGTGGATGATCTTCATGCACGTTGTCGACCTGTATTGGATCATCCGTCCGGCGCTTGGGGTGACCCTTGAGAACCCAGTGGGCTTCACGCAGGGCCTGTGGGTCGATGTCGCCGGCATCGGCGGTGTGGTCTGCCTGTACACCGGCGTGCTGCTGTGGCGGCTGACCAAGGCGCCCCTGGTGAACGTCATGGAACCCCGTATGCCTGAGGCTCTGAAGCACAAGAACTATGTCTAAGCCGAGCCTGGGAAAGGACCTACAGGGTTTCCTGGCCCATCTGTCAAGAGCTGAAGTTCGGAATCGAATCGGTCGTACAGTAATTCATACTGCAAAACAGGAATGAAGCGATGAGCGACGGACACCACAACCACGACGACTGGTTCGCCCACACGCGGGACGAGGGCCTGCCCCAGCAGGAGCACTCGGGCCATGTTGACACGAAGGCATTGCTCATTTTTTACATGGGCATGGTCGCTTTCGTTGTGGTCTCGATCATCGGTGTCACGCTCTTCTTCCAGCGCTACGTGCTGGGCGTGCGGCAGGCGAAGCTCGAAACCCTCCAACTGGCCGTCGAGGCCAACGAGTACAAGGCCACCACACTTGCGGAACTCGGCGAGTACGGCTGGTCGGGCGAGACCGTGCAGGGTGCGGCCCGTATCCCGCTTGAGGAAGCTCGCGCCAAGGTGATGCAGAGCTACGGCCAGTGAGAGGAACCCACGCGAACACATGACCACGATCCTGCGCCATCTCGCGACCATCATGGCGGCCTTGGGGCTGTCGGCGGCAGCGTGCGCCCAGGTGATCGAGGACGACGTGCCCGTGGAAGCGCGGGGGCTGGACATCGAGGAGAAACTCGGCGCTCGTGTGCCGCTCGACGCGATGGTCACGACTGCCGAGGGCACCACGATGCGCCTCGGCGACTTCTTTGACGACCAGGCCAACCCCGATCGTGGCAAGCCAACGATTCTCTTGCTGGTCTATTACGACTGCCCGGTCGCGTGCCCGGCCTTGCTGGGGAACCTCAACAAGGCCTTCAACGGCATCGACGACTGGACTATCGGCGAGCACTACAACGTGCTGGCGGTCTCATTCGATCCCAGCAACACACAGGAGCAGGCGCGGGAATACGCCCTGCTCTATCGCTCGGGCTACGAGCAGAACGCGGACAATGCCGAGACGGTGGCTGAGGGATACCAGTTCCTCCGGGCCAGCGGCGATACGTCGCGGGCCATCGCCGAGTCGGTGGGCTTCGGCTATCGCTTCCTGCCCGATGTTGACGAGTACGCCCACGCCACCGGTGCTGTGGTGCTGACGCCCGACGGCACGGTGTCGCGGTACTTCTATGGATTCGATTACCAAGCGAGGCAGGTGAAGCTGTCGCTGCTCGACGCCGGTGAGGGTCGAGCGGGCACGAGCTTCGGCGACCGGGTGCTGCTGTTCTGCTTTACGTATGACCCAAACAGCAACTCGTACACCCTGGCCGCGGTCCGCGTGATGCAGGCCGGCGGGGTGCTGACGATCTTGCTCATCGTCGGCTTGCTCGCGGGGCTGAAGCTCAGCGAGCACCTGGGCAGGGTCCGCCGCCGTGTAGCCGACCAACAAACGACCGAGTCAGGACTTGACGGCGACCGCCCCGGCGGGCGAGCCGTGGGAGCCCACGCATGAACGCGATGAACGCGATGATGGCCAACCTCTCTCCTCTGCTGGCGAGCATCAGCGTGCAGGACCGGCTGTGGTTCGGCGACGAGAGCTTCACGCAGGCCGGCAGCCAGTCCGACTGGATGTTCCACTTCATCTGGTGGTGCTCGGTAGTCTCGTTTGTCGGCCTGATGGGCCTGATGGTGTGGTTCTCGTTGAAGTGGCGGCGGCGCGAGGGCAAGGCCGCGCCTTCGAGCCCGCACCACAACACCGCGCTGGAGATCACCTGGACGATCATCCCGACGATCTTCTTCTTCGTCATGTTTTTCGAGGGCTTCCGCGGCTACATCAACATGAGCTACGCTCCAGTGGGGTCCATCGAGTGCAACCTGACTGCGCAGCGCTGGCAGTGGTCGCTCGAGTATCCTGGCGGTCAGGTCAGTTCCGAGTTCGCGACCGAGACCGAGGGTGCCCGCGCAACCGACATCAAGCAGTACTTCTCGGATCAGGACTCTCCGATCTGGTACTTCCCCGCCGGGCAGCCGGTGCTGCTCCGCATGACAAGCACCGACGTGATCCATAGCTTCTGGGTCCCCGACTTCCGCATGAAGTATGACGTGTTCCCCAACCGGTACACGAGCTACACATTCACGCCCGAGCCGCTCGACGACACGGCCCGCGTTATGCAAGACGAGGAACTCGGGGCGTACCAGTATCGCGACCACACGGTGTTCTGCGCTGAGTACTGCGGCGACTATCACTCGGAAATGGCCGCGATCATCCGCGTCGTTCCCCAAGAGATCTATGAAGCCAAGCTGGAGATCTTCGGTTCTCCGCGCGGCACCCTGGCCGAGCGTGGCCAACTCGTGGCAATGCAGAACGGCTGCTTCGCGTGCCACTCGGTAAACGGCGATGGCAACACCGGACCGACCTGGAAGGACCTGTACAACAACGAGCACCAGTACACGGACGGCAGCACGGTGCTCGCCGACGACAACCACATCCGCGAGGCGATCTATGAGCCGGCGGCCAAGATCAGGGCCGGCTATCCCAACCAGATGGTGAGCTACCAGGGCAACATCAGCACCGAGCAGCTCGGTTGGATCATCGCGTACATGAAGACGCTCAGCGAGGCTACGCCCGAGGCTGAGCGTGCCGCCGCCGAGGTCGACCCCGATGCCGAGGGCGGCGAGGGTGAGGCCGCTGATGGTGAGGGCGAGTCGACGGAAGGAACCCCCAGCGGCGGCTGAATGCCGTTGCTTGTAGATTGCTTTGGAGGCTCACGATGAGTTCGCTCGATTCCCATGCCGGCTCGGCCCCGCAACACGGCGGCGGACACCATGGGTCCTACCTGACCTCGAAGGGCAGCCTGTGGGCCGACATCGTCAACTGGGCGACCACGGTCGACCACAAGAAGATCGGCCTGATGTACCTGACGGCCATCCTCGTCCTGTTCTTCTTTGGCGGCGTGATGGCGCTCGTGGTGCGGTTCGAGCTGCTCGAACCCACGCGCGTGATGGTCAACGCGGCAGGTGAGACCGTGACGACCGGCCAGCGGCTGTCGTTCCTGGCCAGCGACAACGCGGCGGGGTACAACGTCTACAACCGCGCCATGACGCTGCACGGGGCGATCATGGTGTTCATGTTCATCGTGCCGGGCATCCCCGCGAGCCTGGGCAACTTCTTCCTGCCGCTGATGATCGGAGCCAAGGACGTGGCCTTCCCCAGGCTGAACCTGGGGAGCTGGTACGTCTACGTGTTCGGCTCGCTGTTCGCGCTCGCCTCGGCCTTGGTCGGCGGCATCGATACGGGCTGGACGCTGTACACGCCCTACTCGACCATGACCGACGCCGACCACTGGCGACTCGTGGCGATGGTCACGGGCGTATTCATCATGGGCTTCGCGTCGATCATGACGGGCCTGAACTTTGTGGTGACCACGCACAAGCTGCGTGCGCCCGGCATGGGCTGGTTCGACATGCCCTTGTTCGTGTGGGCCATCTACGCCACGGCCATCATCCAGGTGCTGGCCACGCCGGTCATCGGCATCACCACGCTCATGCTCATCTTCGAGCGGGCGTTCAACTTTGGTTTGTTCGACCCACGAATGGGCGGGGACCCGGTGCTGTTCCAGCACTTCTTCTGGTTCTATAGCCACCCGGTGGTGTACATCATGATCCTGCCGGCCTTCGGCGTGATCAGTGAGACCATCACCTGTCACGCCCGCAAGAACGTGTTCGGCTACAAGTCGGTCGCGTTCGCGTCTCTGGGCATCGCGGCGGTGAGCTTCCTGGTGTGGGCCCACCACATGTTTACCAGCCAGGGCGAGCTGACGGCGGCGATCTTCAGCTTCCTGACCTTCTTCGTGGCCGTCCCGACGGCGGTCAAGGTGTTCAACTGGATCTCAACGCTCTACAAGGGCTCGATCGTCTTTAACACGCCCATGCTCTACACGCTGGGCTTCCTGTTCCTGTTCACCATCGGCGGGCTCACGGGTCTGCCCCTGGCCACGCTCTCGACCGACATGCACCTGCACGACTCGTACTACGTCGTCGCCCACTTCCACTATGTCATGTTCGGCGGCACGGTCATCGCCCTGCTAGCCGGCTTGCACCACTGGTGGCCCAAGATGTTCGGCAAGATGTACGCCGAGACGCCCGCGAAGCTGGGCTTCTGGCTTGTGTTCCTCGGCTTCAACACCACGTTCTTCATCCAGTTCGTGATGGGTGCCCACGGCATGCCGCGGCGGTACGCGAGCTATCCCGACGAGTATCAGTGGATGCACGTTGTCTCGACGGTGGGCTCGTGGATGCTGCTGGCTGGCTTCCTAACGCACCTATTCACGTTCATCCACGCGATGCTTCAGGGCAAGCCGTGTGGCCCGAACCCCTGGGGCGGCATGACGCTCGAATGGGAAGCCGACTCGCCGCCGGACGAGCACAACTTTGCCCACGAGCCAATCGTCAAGCACGGTCCCTACGCGTACGACACCGAGATCCCGCCGCACTGGACCGAGGATGAGTACCCGCTGCCCGACGAGCCCCACAAGCACTAAGGCCCAGCCATTTCCGTGGATCGAATCGTTGCCATAGCCAGAGAGAACGAAGCATGAGCACCATCCATCCCACTTCTCGCGGCGATCTGCCCTCCGGGCCGTTGCCGAAGCACGAGACCATCGAGAAGGGCCACCACTGGCGGACGAAGGACGACGAGTTCGACGCCGGTAAGCTGGGCATGTGGCTCTTCCTGGGTACCGAGGTGCTGCTGTTCAGCGGGCTGTTCTGCGGTTACGCCATCATGCGCATGCTGTACCCCGAGGCCTTCGCCAACGGGTCGCACTATCTCAATTGGGTGTGGGGCGGTTCGAACACTCTGGTGCTGCTGCTGTCCAGCTACACGATGGCGTCGGCCATCCGGCACACGCAGCTCGGCAACAAGCAGTGGGCGCAGATCAACCTCTGTGTGACTTGGGTGTGCGCTCTGTTGTTCATCGTCATTAAGTTCACCTTCGAGTACATCCCCAAGTGGTCCGAAGGCAAGCGGCCCGGCGCGCTCTTTGACTATCCCTACGCACAGAATGCGATGGAGCCGATGTGGTGGTCACTGTACTACGCGGCCACGGGCATCCACGCGTCGCACGTGGTCATCGGCATGGGCCTCATCGGCTGGCTGATCTACCGCAACCAGAAGGGCTGGTACGGCCCCAAGAACTACCTGGCGATGGAGAACGTGGGCCTGTACTGGCACATCGTCGACCTGATCTGGATCTTCCTCTTCCCCTTGCTGTACCTGATCCACTAAGACGCACGGTCCGCCGGATGAACGCCCCTCTTCGGAGCCAGACATGAGCAGCCACGCACAAGACGAGAACCCGCGGCCCGACCCCTCGCAGATGACCGAGGCCGAGTACCAGGACTACATGGCCGATCCGCACGCGTTCCACCCCGAGCACCATGGCTCGGGCGAGCACGGGCACGATGGTGAGGACCACCACGTGGTCAGCTTGACACTGCTGCGATTCGTGCTGGCCGTGCTGGTGTTCTTCACGATCCTAACGGTGGCGTCGTCGCGGGCCGAGATCTGGGTCGCGGAGGTGTTCGAACTCGAGATCCCCACGCTCGTGAACGTGTTTATCGCGATGAGCATCGCCACCATCAAGGCGATCTTCGTAGTGGGCATCTTCATGCACCTCAAGTGGGACAACCGCCTGAACATGATGGTGCTGTTGTTCACGCTCATGGGAGTTGGCCTGTTCATCGGCCTGACGGCGATGGACCTGGGCAATCGCGACGAGATCTACGACTGGAAGGGTTCCCAGATCCAGGCCGGTGGGCTGGGCGGCGTCACGCGAGGCGAAGACACCACCATCAGCGTGTCAATGGTCGAGTACGCCCGCACCCAGAAGATCAAGGAAGTCGGCGAGGCCAAGTATGAGTACGAGGCTGCAAAAAAGCACGCGCACCACCGCCACGAGGAGCCGACGCGGTCGCCCGATCGCAGCCGCGCGGCGCACGGCCTGACCGCCAGCCTCTTCAGCGCGGAAGAGCCGCACGACGACCACGGCCATGAGAAGGACGACAAGGCAAGCCACGACGAGGGCGACGACCACTAGCCCGTTCGACCGGAGATGATGGACTACCCCGAGCCCACCCGACGCCCCTTCACCTGGAACCGCGGCCGTACCGTTTGGCTGGTCGCCTGCTTTGTCAGCCTTGTCGCGGTGGTCGTCCTTGGCTACTTCATGGCCGTGCGTCTCAACGAGTACAACGAGACATCAGGCCGCGAGATTTACGTCTTCCAGCCCATCTCGGCCCGCCACTTCATGTGGGACGATCAGCGGGTCTCGTTTACGGACGAGGTCGACGCCGACGGTGCCGACGTGGTCGTGCTTGGGTACGGCGACGACACGGTCCGCCTTCGCTCGGGATTGCGTTCGCTGCCAGAGGAAGTACCAGGCCTCCAGCGCCACGAGTCGTGGCTCAAGGTCCTGCGATTCGCGCCACGGAGCGGCATGTCGATCGAGGAACTGCAGGCCGCCATCGACGCCGGCACGGCCGAGGACCGCCTCGCCGTAATCGTGCGTCTGCAAAGGCCGGGCGTCGACCAGGACAGCTTTGGTCAGGTGATGCGCGGCGACTGGCGGTTCCAGATCGTCGAGTTGTTGCCCGAGGGCGGGTTCAAGGAAGAGGTCTTCTTGTTTCCCGAGAGCGAGCGGGCGTTCAACCGCCGCGTGAGTGCGGCGAGGCGAGCGGGCGAGCCCGCGCCGGAACGCCGCGAAGATGAGTTGGTGTTCGGCACATGGCAGTTTGATGCCGCTCTGCATGTGATGCCCAAGAGCGGGCCGCCCACGCCACAGTTTGGCCGCGGCGCCATGGACGCCCTGGGCTGGACGTTGCCCGCGGCGACGATCCTGTTCTTTATATCGGCGATCTCGATTGCGATGGCCTTCGCACCCGAGCGTGTACGGGCTGAAGACCTGCAGACCTCAATCTGATCCCACGTCGTTCTCCACAGATATCTCCGGGCGGACTACTCCCCCTGCTCGGCTGCCTGCACGGCTTCGGTGTCCTGCCGGTGCTCCTCGCCGCCAGGCAGGCGTTCGAGGATCGAAGGCCACGCGACGATGATTGCGATCAGTGCGGCCAGCAGCAGCCCCCAGAACATCATCGCGTAGGTGCTGGCCCTGGTCGACTTGCGGTTGTCGTACACCGTGTTGGGCCCGACACCCTGCAAGCGGAACATCGCCATCGCGCTGAGGTTGATGCAGATGACGTTGGTCACGGTCAGCATGAGCGCGCCCATGGCCTGGGCGACGGTCGCGTCTTTGCTGACGAGCAACAGCCCGAAACTCACCAGCGGGGGTAGCAGCGCGACAGCGACCATGACGCCTACCAGCGTCGCCGGCACGCCGGTCGTCGCCGCGAGCGTGCCCGCGGCACCGGCGGCGAGTGCGATGGCGATGTCGCTTACGCGAGGAATCGTGCGCGCGAAAATCTCGGTCGTGCCGGGATCGTCCTTGGCCGCGCCAACATGCGCATAGATCCCAACCAGCATGGCCAGGCTGGCAGCGACCATCACGCCCATGACATTGGTGAGCAGCGAACGCCGCGCGAGCTTCAAGTCGCCGATGGTCAGTGCGAGCGCGAGTGCCAGGTTTGGTCCGAGCAGGGGCGCGATGACCATGGCCCCGATGATAACCGCCGCGCTGTTCTGCACCAATCCCGCGGCAGCGACAACCGTCGAGAGCACGACCATGGCAAAGTACACGCGCGAGTGGTCGGCCCCAGCAGCGACCTGGACCACCAACTCGTCGCTGGCGACGCGCCCGCCGAAGAACGCGTGGCGTTTGGCCGGCACGTCCTCATCCTCCGATGCTTCGGGCTCGGGCACCGGTTTCTCTTCGATCTTGGGCCGTGTTGCCTCGATGGCCTCGAGGATCAGGCGGAATCCCTCGACCGACGAGTACTGCGCGTCGAGCCGGCGCACCAGGTCGTCGCAGTCTTCCTTGGCCAGCACGACACTGACCCGCACGCGATCGTCATTGGCCGGCTCGGTCCAGAGTGTGCTGGCCTCGCGGCGGCCGATGATGTCCAGCACCTCGACGTCGTGGCGCTTGGGGAGCACGATCTGGAGCAGACGCAGTGCCATGGCTTGCTACGGCTAGGAGCCCAAGCCCAACTGCTCACGCTTGGCCCGCCACTCACTGGCCTCGCGCTTGTTGTCGCTGGCCAGTTCGCCTGCTCCGCCGCGTGCAATGTCGGAGACTGCTTCGATCTCCAGTCGCGTCAACCTCATGCTGTGCTGGTGGTAATCACGCCATGCCTCCATCGTGACGGGCACGATTGGAGCGATCAGATCATGCATGGCCTGCGCGTAGTCGCGGATTTCCTGTTGCGCGTGCGGATCGAGCCGTAGCTTGAGGAATCGAAGGATGTTGTGCAGGTCGCACTTCCAGTACCACTGCGTGAACTGGCTGGTGGGCAGACCAACACGCGCCAGCTCGCGGCTCACACCGTGCTCGATCAGGTGCTCATACTTCTTGTACAGCTCCTCGACGTGGTCGAGGTACTCAACGAACTCTCGTGCGGTGTTCAGTTCCTCTGCGTTACCTGGGTCGAACACGTCCTCGCCGCCCTGGCGATTGCTGGTGCTCTGCTTGCGCACATGGTCGAGCTCGACGCGATAGAACCGATCGGGCATCACCGAGTAGCGGCCAGAGTACTCGTTCACGTTCGCCGTGCGGTGGCGGATCCACTGCCGGGCCACGAATATCGGCATCGACACGTGGAATTTGAACTCGACCATCTCGAAGGGCGTGGTGTGCTCGTGCCGCAGCAGATAGCGTATGAGCCCGCGATCCTCGTTCACCTTCTTGGTGCCCGCCCCGTAGCTCACCCGGGCCGCCTGCACCACGGCCTGGTCGGCGGTCTGCCCCTCGGGCACCAGTCGCGGCATGGCGTCGACGAGGGCCACGAACCCGTGCTCGTGCAGCGGGATCATCCACCGAGCCGCACCGCCCATCACATCAAGCATGTCGCCCTCTGGCTCTGTCCGCTGAGCGTTGGCGGGGGGCGAGAACGCCGACTGGGGCTTTGGCTCGATGCTGATGGCGGAGTCGGGGTGGCTCATGCAGGAATGTATGCACGACCTATGAAACCATAGAAAAAGCCCGCGACTGCGGGCGAGAAATCACAGAAATCGGGAGTGCCAAACGACAGGTTCAGACAGGCTGGTTAGCCCTCTTCAGTGTTCTCTTTCTCGAGCGCGATAGGCTCGATGCCGAGGAGCTCGGGGATCATCTCGTCGAGCTTGCCGCGGGCGTTGGGCGAGTGCAGGCGGCCCTGCTGGTCGACTAGGAAGATGGCCGGGATCGAGCGGATCTTCCACTCGCTGGAGAACTCGCTCTGCCAGCCGTTGCCCTGGTAGTACTGTGGCCAGCTCACGTCGTTGTCGGCAACCCAGTTGCGCAGCTTCAGGAGGCCGTCCTTGCTCGGGTCTTCCTCGTTGCGGGGGCTATCCAGGCTGATGCCCACGAACTCCACGCCCTTGTCCTTGTACGCGGCGTACAGCTTCTTCATGTGGGGCATCTCGGCGATGCACGGGCCGCACCAAGTGGCCCAGAAGTCGATGACGACGACCTTGCCGCGCAACATGCTCATGTCGACGGGCTCGCCGGTGGTGGCTTCTTCGAAGCTTAGTTCGAACGGCTTGCCGACCTGGTCGTAGTGGTAGACCTTGGCCTTGGCTTGGCCGCCCTCGCGTGTGTCGCCATAGTCGGCGGCGATGGTGCGGTAGGTCTGCTCGAGCAGCTTGCCGTCGGTCTGGTAGTAGGTGGTCATCATGAGCAGCGTGGCGTTACGCGCATCGTCAGGGGCCAGCGCGTGGAACTTCTTCGCCGCTGCGCCGACCTTCTCCGGGTTGTATTGCGTCGTGCGCGCCACCGCGTTGGCGTTGGCGAACATCGCCTCGACCTTCATTTCCTTGTTGTCGGTACGCGAGGCGAGCGCGTCGGTCTCCGCCAGGACTATCTCAGCCTCACCAGTGCTCATCAATGCGTTCCAGCGCACGGGGAGCAACTCGGGCAGGCGGTCGTGGGCCGGATGACTCGCATAGAGCTCGCCGATCAGCTCGGCCTGCTTGCGCATGGCCTCGCTGCGGGCGGCCATGTACTCGGCCCTGTAGCCCTCCTCGCTGCGACGGCTGGCGTCGTAGGCCGGGATCTCGACGGCCTCGTAGGCCTCGATGATCAGCTCGGCCGGGCGGTGGTCGCCGACCATCTGGCCCGTGGGCTGGTTCTGGGCCAGCGCCGGGCTGCTCAAGATAACAGCCGACGCGACCGCAGCAGCGCCGGAAAGGCGCGTCAGTTTGCGGAGACGATCACTCATGCTCATGGTTTGCTCCTGCCATCTCGGTCTGGGCCCGGCTTCGTGCCAGGCTGCGTAGCCCAAACGCGCCACCGCGCACACGAGTCGCGGCGGGTCCGGGCGTGTATCAGTATAGAGGACGCATCCCCATGGGCCGTTGGGTTATTCCCGGTCCTCGGATCACTGTGGCTGCGTTCGGTCAGTGGGCTTTGCCCTGCGCAGCGACTGCTTGCTGGGCCGCGGCGATCTCGCTTGCATCACCTAAGTAATTGCTATTAATGGGCTTAAGCTGATTGTCAAGTGTGTAAACAAGCGGCACGCCGGTCGGAACCTCCACGCCCATAATGTCGCTATCGGAAACCCGGTCAAGGTGCTTGACGAGTGCCCGGATGCTGTTGCCGTGGGCCGAGATGAGTACCCGACGGCCCTCGCGGATCCTCGGGGCGATCTCGCCTTCCCAGCACGGCAGGACACGCTCGACGGTGTCCTTCAGGCACTCGCCCGCGGGCAGGTCGGATTCGGCGAGCCCCGCGTAGCGCGAGTCAGTGCCCGGCAGCCGGTCGTCACCGGCCTCGAGCAGCGGCGGCCGAACGTCGTAGCTGCGCCGCCAGATCTTGACCTGGTCCTCGCCGTGCTTCGCGGCGGTCTCGGCCTTGTTCAGCCCCTGGAGTGCCCCGTAGTGCCGCTCGTTCAGCCGCCACGATCGTTCGACGGGCAGCCACATCCGGTCGAGCCCGTCTAGCACGATCCACAGCGTGCGTATGGCCCGTTTGAGCACGCTGGCGTAGCAGCAATCGAACTCCAACCCCTCGGCCCGGATCAGCTCGGCCGCCTTCTTGGCTTCCTCACGACCCTGCTCGCTCAGGTCGACATCGGTCCACCCGGTGAACCGATTCTCGGCGTTCCAGGTGCTCTGGCCGTGGCGGATGAGGACGAGGGTGTGGGTGGTGGTCATGCCAATCAGGTTAGGGTTCGTAGTAGTGCGCGTCCTTCTGAAATTACACCGCCGACCAGTCCGTCATCCTTCCATCTCTACGTCACTTCTTCCTTGCCAAGGAGGGCTCTGTTCGACGCGGTGAAACACCCAACACCCCCGCCTGGATTCGAACCAGGGACCTGCGGATTAGAAGTCCGCTGCTCTATCCAGCTGAGCTACAGGGGCAAGTCTCCCACATCGTACGCGACGGATGCCTCTACCCTTCGATATGTCCGAGTCGCAGGCCGACAACCAGACCACGGCGCCGTACCACCTCTGGGGCACCGTCGGCGACGACTTCGACCAGCCCAGCCTGGCCCAGCTCCAGCATGCCTGTCACCTGCCAATCGCGCGGGCCGGGGCGCTGATGCCCGACGCCCACGTGGGTTATGGCCTGCCCATCGGCGGGGTGCTTGCCACCGAGAGCGCCGTGGTGCCCTACGCGGTGGGGGTCGACATCGCCTGTCGCGTGAAGATGACCGTGCTCGACATGCCCACCAGCGAACTCGACCACGACGGCGGCCGCGATCGCCTGGCCAAGGCCATCGAGCAGGAGACCCGCTTCGGCGTGGGGGCCAAGTTCGGCAACAAGGGGGATCGAACCCCGCTGCGCGAACACGCCGTGATGGACGAGGATTGGTCGGTCTCCAAGATCACCCAGCACAACAAGGACCGCGCGTGGAGCCAGCTGGGCACCAGCGGCTCGGGTAACCACTTCGTCGAGTTCGGCGTGCTGACCATCGCCGAGGATGGCAGCGGCCTGTACGCCGAGAGCGCGCCCGACGTGCCCCAAGGTGATATCGACAAGCCGAAGGGCCGCGCTCGCGAGGCCCACCGCACGTTCGATCTGCCGCCGGGCAAGTACCTCGCCCTCCTGAGCCACTCGGGCAGTCGCGGCACTGGTGCGGCGGTGTGCGACCACTACAGCAAGCTGGCCATGCAACTGCGCCCCGATATGGATAAGCAGATGCGCCACCTCGCCTGGCTCGACCTCGACAGCGATACGGGCCAGGAATACTGGGCAGCGATGAACCTGATGGGCCGCTACGCGGCGGCTAATCACGCGTGCATCCACCATTGGGTGGCCAAGCACCTGGGCGCTCGCGTCATCGCCGGCGTGGAGAACCACCACAACTTCGCGTGGAAGGAGACCCATCGCGTCACACTCCCCGATGGAAGCCAAGAAGAGCGCGAGGTCATTGTCCATCGCAAGGGTGCCACGCCCGCGGGCGAGGGCGTACTGGGCATCATCCCTGGTTCGATGGCCAAGCCGGGCTACGTGGTGCGCGGGCTCGGCGGCGAAGCCGACATGCGGGCGCTGTCGTCGGCCGCCCACGGGGCGGGCCGCGTCATGGGCCGCAGCCAGGCCAAGAAGACCTTCCGCTGGGCCCACGTGAAGCAGGACCTCGAAGACGCTGGCGTCACGCTGCTGAGCGCGGGCATCGACGAGAATCCGCGCGTGTACAAGGACATCCGCCAGGTCATGGCCCGCCAGGCCGACCTCGTCGAGCCCATCGCGCGCTTCGACCCGAAGCTGGTCAAGATGGCCGAGGGTGGCGAGCGACCCGAGGACTAAACCCAGGGCGTCGGTGAGCCGGTACCTACGATCACCCATGCCGAGCAACACGACCAGCACACCCCTGCCGGAAGCCGCCCGGGCGCTAACGGGCGGCCTGATTGACTACGCCGGGCTCTTCCCCCCGGCCAAGCTCGATATGGCTCCGGCGATCGAGAACTTCGCACGCTACTTACGGAGCGCCCACGCCCCCATGCTCGGCCGGTTCGTATGCCCAGCGACGAGGCTGAACGAACTGACCAAGGCCGGCCAGATGCTCATGCCAGGCACATTCGCGACGAGTGGCTACCCAGAGATGGCCGGGGATGGCGAGCCCTGGCGCATCAGTGCCATCGTACCGCACACCGACCAGACGCCGCTCGATGACTCGCTCGAGCAGATCCGCGAGTTCAACCACCGCCACGAGGCCGAGGACCAGGGGCTGGCCGTGGTCGATGCGATCGAGACGCCGCTGAAGGAAGTGGCCGACGTCGACGGGTTGCTCGACACGGTGCCCGAGCAGCTCGCCATCGCGATGGAGATTCCCGTCGCTGGCGGCGCCGACATCCGCGGTTACATAGCTGCGCTTGCCGGCACGGGCGCGGCCGCCAAGATCCGCTGCGGCGGCGTAACCAAGGAAGCGATGCTGCCCGCCGAGCCGATCGTCAAATTCATCGCCGCATGCCGAACGGCGGGCGTGCCCTTCAAGTGCACGGCCGGCCTGCATCACGCCCTGCCCGGTCAGTACCGCCTGACCTACGAGGACAATCCACCAATGGGTCCGATGCAGGGCTTCGTGAACGTGTTCGTCGCCGCGATCCTCATCGGCGCCCGCGCGATCGATGAGGCGGCCGCGCTCGAGCTCATGGCCGACACAAATGGCTCAAACTTCGTACACACAGACAGCACGATTGGCTGGAAGGGCTACACCGTGCCGGTGGCTGCCGCCGTCGAGCAGCGGAGTCGGTTCGCGTTGAGCTATGGGAGTTGCTCGTTTGAGGAGCCGACCGAAGAGCTCGCGGCGCTCCTGGGCAAGGCCTAGTCGGTGCACCACCCCGAACACCACATCTTCCACTTCACCCCCGATACTCTCACCGAGTGGTGTGCGGCGAGGTCGATGCCGCCATTTCGAGCCAAGCAGTTGCTCAAGTGGGTGTACGAGCGCGGTGTGATTGACCCGGTGCAACTGACCGATCTCTCCAAGCGCGATCGTGATGTGATCTCGCGCGAGATGTCGTTCCTGAGCGGGCCGACCGTAGCGCACCAACTCGCCACCGATGGCACGCAGAAGCTGCTTATCGAGTGGCCCGACGATCTCTCGACGACATCGGCCGAGCACGCAACAATCGACACGACGAATCGGCTGCCAATCTTGGGGCAGTCGATGCCCTACAGCAACACGGCCCGGCAGACCGAATGCGTGATGATCCCCTGGCCACCCAAGGGTGAGCTCAAGCCGCGTTCCGACACGCGCGAGCGTCGGACTGCGTGCATCTCGAGCCAGGTTGGCTGCCCCGTCGGGTGCAAGTTCTGCGCCAGCGGGCTGGGTGGGCTCGACGGCAACTTGTCGGCCGGCCGTATCGTCGAGCAGGTGTGGAGGCTTCACCAACTTCCCGACGTCGGCCGCATCAGCAACATCGTGTTCATGGGCATGGGCGAACCGCTGGCGAACTTTAAGAACGTCATCCACGCCGTGCGCACCATCGCAGCACCGTGGGGCATGGGCATCGGCGCCCGGCGGATCACCATCTCGACCGTGGGGCTGCCGCAGGCGATCGAGCGTCTGGCGCGAGAATTGGAGCTGCCCGTCACGCTCGCCCTCAGCCTGCACGCACCGACGGATGAATTGCGCCGCCAACTCATCCCTTGGGCTGAGCACGCCACGATCGATCAATTGCTCGTCGCGTGCCAGACTTGGTTTGAGAAGACAGGCCGGGAAATCACGCTTGAGTACATCCTACTGCGAGGCGTGAACGACCGCCCCGGACATGCCCGTCTACTGGCCGACCTGGCCCGTGCGATGCGCGCCAACATCAATCTCATCCGTTACAACGAGGTACAGGGGCTCCCCTTCGAGCGACCCCGACACGACGACGTTCGGGCGTTCCAGGACATCCTGGTCGACGCGAACATTACCACCCACGTGCGCGCAAGCCGTGGGCGCGACATCGCCGCTGCTTGCGGCCAATTGCGTCACGAGCACACTGGGGCTAGTGCGTAAGTTGTGGCTCAGCCTTCATCGGCGATCTGGGCCGGTGCGGCGATACGCCACAATCCCCAGACTTTGCCGCGATTGCTAAAGAAGTAGATGTACTTCCCGCTTGGATCAACCGCGGGGAAGCGATCTGCGGAGAAGTTGGTTGTCAGTTGTTGAGGGCTGGTGCCATCGGCGCCGATGATCCAGATGTCCTCGTTCGGCCTGCCGGTCGCATCGCGGCCTTGCATCGAGGTGAACAGGATGTGCCGCCCATCGGGGCTCCACGTCGGGTATCCATTGGGAAAGAACGTGCGCGAGAGTTGTGCGCGATCGAAATAAGCACGCTCGGCATCGGTGGGCAAGCTCGCGCGATAGTCCTCGATGATCGAGGCGGCGTCGAAGGTTAGCTGTGTCTCTCCGCCGCCCGAGGCGTAGCACGTCCACAGGTTGCCATTGCGAATGAAAGCGATCGTCTTGCCGTCGGGCGAGATCGCGGGGAGTTGGCCGTAGCTCACTTGCGTGGGATACTCGTTGGGTCCGCCAATCGTCCAGATCTGCGCATCGGTGGGCGCCTGGGAGCCGTTGGGATACAGCGAATAGGCGATGGTGCCGTCGCTGCCCTGCGACGGCTTGCTGGAGCGGTTGCCGCCGGTGTCCACCATGAGGTTCTGAATGCCGCCGCGCCCGCCAGCATTGAGGCGGAGAAGATCCGAACCCACGCGATTGCGGCGGTTAGAAGTGATCAAGATGTGCTCGCCGGTCGGGGAGAACGAGGGGAATAGGTCGCGGAAGCCGCCGGTGGTGATCTGCTGCACGCCGCCGCCACCGGCTGGGCCAATGGTGATGCCGTGCACGGTCGCGCTGGCCAGCGGGAAGTCCCACTGGTCATAGGTCTGACGCTCGGCGAGCGCGCGGAGTTCGTCGTCACTCATCCCGGCCGCGACGGAGTAGATGATGCGATCGCCCTTGGGCGAGATCGACATGCCTTGGACCGTTGCCAACTCGCCGAAGCGCAACATCTGCGTCGGAGCTTCCCCGGACTGCTCCCGGATGTCCACATACGCCCGTCGCTCGCTTAGCACGCCACGCCAACCCCCGACAGGGTCGAGCACAACTTCCACCAGGGGCAGGCTGGCAAACGTGGATTCTTCAAGCGGCAAAGAAAGTTGTCGTTCGGAAGCGTCACCTGGGAGGCCTTGCCACGTCTCGCGGTTGAGTTGGACGGTCGTTGATTTGTGAGATTCTTCGTACTGCTTGCCGGGCTGAGCCGTGATCGTATAGACCGGCGAAGACGAGGCCTTGCCATACTTGACCTTGAACTTGAAGGGGCTCGGGCCCGCTTGGGGGCGGTCGGTACTGCCCTCGCGCACTACCACGACCATTGCGCCGGGCGGCGTGCTCGAAACCACAACCGACGATGACGACGAGCAGCCCGCGTGCATCGCGACGCCGAGGACCAACGCGAAGCTGGCCGCGAAGAGACGAAACCTAGTGAGCATACTAACCCCCAATATTATGTCGAGTCCGCGCGTGTTCCCCGATCCCACTGTTGAGCGGGCGCAACCTGAGGCTCACAATAGCAACAGCGACACGAGCGGTCTATCGCCCGATCGAGTACCCTTTGGCTCATGAGCTTGCTCCAGCCCGATCAGCCCGCCGGCTTTGCCCCATTTACCGCGACCCACCTCGTGGCCGCAGGAATCGGCATCGTGTGCATGGCCGTGTTCGTACTGGCCGGCCGGCAAGCGTCGGAACAACGTGAGAAGTTCATGGCTCGCACGTGGGCTGTGCTCTGGCTGGTCCAGCAAGCGATCACAACCGTCTACTGGCTGCTGCCAGCCAGCTTCGACATCGGCAAGAGTCTGCCCCTCCACCTCTGCGATGTCGTTGGTTGGATTGGCCCCTTCGCGCTGCTCCTTCCACACGCTAGCAAGACGCGGTGGCTGCGCACGGTCCTGTACTTCTGGGGGATCGGCCTGACCACCCAGGCGTTCTTCACGCCGACGATCACACAGGGCCCTGATGATGCGAGGTTCTGGCTCTTCTGGATTAGCCACATCCAGATTGTCGGCGCGGGAGTGTACGACGTCATGGTGCGTGGCTATCGACCCACCCTACGAGATCTAAAGATCGCCATCATGATTTCGTTGGTCTGGATGCTCCCGCTCGTCGTGGTCAATTGGTCCGCTGGCCTGAACTATGGCTATCTTGGCCAGGAACTTGAAGGCGAGACGATCCTGAATGTGCTCCCGCCATGGCCATGGCGTCTATTTACGATGGCGGGCATCGTGCTCGTGCTGTTCACGGTGCTGTGGAGTGTGTGGCCGTTGTCGAGGCTGATGGCGGGGAAGCGATCCTAGTGATTATGCCGCGAGTTGATATGGTCTGAATCCACTACATCCAACAAACATACGCAGTGCCTCAACCGATTCGGTGCATACCTTTGTGCCCGCCATCCTGCCCAGGATGTCGAACGCTTCACCCTCGTTCAGGTCGGTGCGGTAGGGCCGTTTGGCCGCAAGTGCCTCATAGATGTCGGCAACGCACAGGATGCGGTCCGCCTGGGTGAGTTGGCTCGCATCGAGCCCGTGGTGATAGCCGGAGCCGTCGAGCTTTTCGTGGTGGCGCGCGGCAAGCTCTGCAATAGGCGCGAAGACTGGCGACCGGCTTAAGATCCTGTGGGTGGTATCTGTGTGCTTGCTGAGATCGCAGACTTCTTGTTCGCTGAGGGCGCCAGGTTTATCGAGGATCGTGTTGCTTACGCCGAGCTTGCCGATGTCGTGCAGAAGACCGGCCCGGCGGAGATTTGTCAATGTCTCCGAGTCGAGCCCCATCGTCATGCCGATGCCCACCGCAATGTCTGAAACACCCTGCGAGTGGCAGGCCGTCCAGGGGCTCTTGGCGTCGACGACCATCGAGAACGCCCTGCAGAGTCGGTCGACCATGGTCTCACTCGCGAGGAACACCATGTTCTCGGGCTCGAAGTCGGCCATGTAAAACTGCACGTCGTCGGACGTTAACTTCTTCCAGAACTCTGTGTCATGGCCGATGGCGAGGAACGCCTGGACTAGGTCTGGGTCGAACCAGGTCTTGCGACGCTTGCGGACCACGTCGAGCGCGGTGGAGAGCCCGTGCCGTGTCACGAACACCTCGGCGGTCTGTGAGATGTTCAGGATACGTGACATCAGCGGGATGTCGTGTTTCCGCAAGCCATCGGGATAGCCCCTGCCATTCCAGTGCTCGTCGAGATTCCGAATAGCATGCACCGCGTCTATTGGAAGATCAAGATCTCGTGCGATGAGAGCACCGCGCTCGCAACGGATCTGGAAGAGATCCCTCGCGTCGTTGTTGCCGGCCATGGCGATCGACATGAATCGTGCGGCCCGTTGGTGCAGCGATTCATGCGGCGCGATGTTGCGCAGGATGAAGGTGAAAAACTCCAGCGGCTTCTGCCAGTTGGCATTCATGAAGTACTGCTTCACCGCCCGGTCATTGGAACCGAAGAGGGAGCAGACCATGGCGGCGTTGCTTGAGCAGCCCAGATCCTTCAGGAGCAGCGCGTAGAACAAGGCCGATCGATCTGCCGCGCTCAGCCCTATTTCCTGCGCCATTCGCATGCCGATCATGCATGATCGGACGGCGTGGCCTTCCGGCTGGCCCTCGGCGATGTCCAGCGCGTGAGAGAGCACACCGACGACCTCGGAGAGTCTGGCCCGGGTGTCCTGGGTCGGCTTGAGTTGTAGGGTGGTTCCAGCCAACGCCGCCTCCCGACTTCGGGCCGCGACGGATGCCGTGCGGTGCCATTAGGAGATCGGTTGGCGCTCTGAGAGCCTCCATGCAAGGAACGCATGGGGGACCGATAGCCGACCGGGGTCGCACCGCGGCTGTCATAATCGATACAGACGTTCTCGGTCAGCCGGGCTCGGCGGTGCCCTCGGACTCGATGGCGGTCACCTGCACGGGCACGCTCCTGTCGGCCACCTGGAAGTCCAGGCCCCGGGCCTGACCGGAGAGCACGCCCTCGAAAACGGCCGAGCCGGCGCTGAGTTCGACGCTCTCGAGTTGTAAGGTCGCGACGATCCGTTGGCGTCCGGCGATGATGGCCTCGATGGCCTGGGCCGGGCCGCTCACCGTGACGTCTCGCAGGTAGGCATCTTCGGGCGCGACGCGAACGTGCCATTGCTGCATCTGTGTAGGTGACAGCCGCACCATCACCGGCACGCTGGGCACCTCATGGCTCTCGATCGTGCTGCGAATCGCGATGGTTGCCTTCACGCTCGTTGGGCTTACGCGGACTAACTCGCCCTGCCACGTCTCCGGGATCGTGATTGGGATAGCCGGAATTTCCGTCGTGCCTCCATCACGAAGCAGCGCGCGTTGCGACGCGGACACGGTCGCGTCGAGCGACTCGAGCGGCGTGGAATTCAAGATCGAGGCCGGCCCGATCACGGTGATCGCGGCTGGTTCGGCGATCGGCGGGCTGTCCAAATCGGCACCCGAGGCGACGACGTTGACGTTCACTGTTTTCTCGACCAGATCATCGATGCGAACCTCGATGGTCTGGGGCGACACATCAACCAAGCTCACAGCCAGCCGATCGAAAACGTCGTGGTCCCGCAGCTCTTCGCGGAGCGAGACCGATTCTCGACCCACACGCGACGGCAGCTCCTCGCCGATCAAGAGCTCGACCGGTTCGCTCAGCCGCTGCTCGGCCCGGTCGAGCGCCGCGCGCGAGCCCTGGAGTTGAAGAGACACCGTGACGCGTCGAGTCATGTCGCGATCGTTCCAAGCGGTCAAGGTCGAGCCTGCCGGTGCGGTGAGCACGAGCGTGATGGTGCGCGTGGCCATCGCCAGGCTTCGTGCCTCGGCGAAGGTCCAGACAGCGATGCTGAGCGCGACGACCAAGAGCGTCCGCAGCAGACGTGAGCGAAGCGTGCTCTTTCGGCGTACGGCGCTAAGCATCGGTGCCGTCCTTTGGCGTGCCGGTGTTGCCGGCCTGGTGCTCGCGAGCCTCCTCGGCGGTTGAGGCCCGATCGGGCAGTTCCTTGGTCAGGCCAGCCATCATGGCCCGGCGGAGTTCTTCCGGCGTCATCGGATCGGTGAGCTTGCCCCGCTCGGCGATGCGGATGCTGCCGGTCTCCTCGCTCACGATGACCACGAGTGCGTCGCACTCACGCGAGATGCCCACGCCCGCGCGGTGTCGCGAGCCAAGGTTGGCATCGGGCATTTCGCCCGCGCCCGCGAGTGGCAGTTGTACACCTGCGGCATGGACGATCGGGCCCTTGATGATGACCGCCAGATCGTGCAGGGCCGTGCCAGGGAAGAACAGGCTCTGGAGCAAGCGAGCGCTGACCTCGGCGCCCAACCGGGTACCACCTTCGGCCAAGCCTCCCAGAGCCGTGCGGCGTTCCATGACAATGAGGGCACCGAACTTTGCCTTCTGGAAGTAGCTGCACGCCTCGACGACCGCGTCGACGACTTGGGCAATCTCGCCCGGCGTGCTGCGAAATATCGGTGCCTCACCGAGCCGGGTGAGCGCCCGGCGGAGTTCTGGCTGGAAGACCACGACCAGACCGATGGCGACCACAACGCCCGCGCGATCGAGCAGGTAGCCGAGCCGCTCGAAGGCCTCCTCGCGGCCGACCAGCGACAAGAACAGTCGAGCGGCCAGCCCGATGAGCAACAGGGCCACTAGGCCCTTCATGACGCCAGCGGCGCGTGTGCCCTCGATAAAGCGGATGATGGCCCAGACCACCAGCGCGATGAGCGCAAGCTCAAGGCCGACCTCCCACCACGGGTAGCCGTCCATGCGCTTGAGCGCGTCACTGATGGCGATCGCCAGGTCCACCGTGTTGTACCCCGAAAAGCCAGCGGCTGAGGGCCGCACAAGCCACTGTATGCGTCCCGGAGCCCTACGCTGCGCGGCGAACCATGCCGCTCGTCACCAGCTTCGAATCCACGCCCAATCCACACGCGGTCAAGATCGTGCTGGACGGCCCTATCGCCTCGTCGCCCAGGTCGTATCGCCAGCCCCCGCCGGCCGATTCCACCGATGCCCTGGCGGTGGCCCTATACGCGATCGAGGGCGTTCGCGTGGTTCTGATCCACCACGAGTTCGTGACGGTGGGTAAAGCCCCCGACGCCAAGTGGCCCGTTATCAAGCGCAAGGCAAAGGCGGCCATCCAGGCCCACAGCGAGCCGGCGGCCAATGCCTGAGTTGCCGCCCGGCGCGCCGACCGGGGACCGAGCCATCGCGCGGGCGATCGCTCGCTGGTTCGAGTCCAACGCCCGATCGCTGCCGTGGCGTCTGTCGCCACGCGACCCGTGGCTATCACTGATGAGTGAGATCATGCTCCAGCAGACGCAGGCGGCCCGCGTTGCAGAGCGATTCGATGCGTTCGCCCGGAGCTTCCCGACGCCGGGTGCGATGGCGCGCGCATCCGTCGACGATGTGATGGCGATGTGGAGCGGTCTGGGTTATTACCGCCGGGCGAGAATGCTGCACGCGTGTGCGAGCGCCATCGTGGACAGGTACGCCGGCCGGGTTCCAGATGACGTGGAGCAGCTACGCTCACTTCCTGGTGTAGGGCGGTATACCGCGGGGGCTGTGGCTTCTATTGCCTTTCGCAAACCAGAGCCGATCGTCGATGGCAATGTAGCTCGCGTCCTGCTGCGTTTGCGGGGCGTCGATCAGCCCGTCGATGGACCGGGCGTCCAGGCGTGGGCGTGGGAGCGAGCGGCCGACCTGGCGCGCGCGGCGGGTGATCGCATCGCCGGATATAGCGAGGGTGTGATGGAACTGGGTGCCACGGTGTGCAAGCCGGGCGCACCAGATTGTACGGTGTGCCCGGTGTCGAAGCTCTGCAGTGCGCACCAGTCCGGGATCGCCGATCGGATTCCGCGACCAAAGTCGCGCGTCGTGCGCAAGCCGTTGGCAATCTCGGCGATGGTCGTTGTCGATCGGCGTGGCCGCGTGCTGCTCGAACCCAGGCCGGCGGGCGGCCTATGGGGCGGTTTGTGGCAGCCGCCTTGCGTCGAACGTGCCGCGGCGACTCCGACACCTCTGGCAAGGACACTCGAAGTCCTTGGCTTGGCTGGCGAGGTCGAAGTAAAAACACCGGCCGAGAAGTTCGAGTTTGCCACGACGCACCGGGCCGTCTCGGTCCGAGTGTGGAAGGCAGCCGCACGCCACGCGGATCGTGCTCGGCGGGCTCGCGCAGCCCGGGCGGCCTGGTACCCTGGAGACTCCCTGAGGCACATCGGCCTTGGCTCGGCCCAGAGGCGGATGCTGCTTGTAGCTGGAGTGGCAAGCGGTGGGCCAACGCCGGGGCAACCAAGAGAATAAGTCAAGCGTTGCCGGCGCAAGTTTTTACAAAACAATGATTTAGGTAGAAAAATCCGCCATCAAGGCAATGTGGACAAGCTGGGGATCCAGGATTTGAACCTGAACTAGATGAACCAGAATCACCGGTGCTACCGTTACACTAATCCCCAAAAACCGGCCGTTGGGCCGCGCGAATAGTACATCCTCCCGTCGACTCGTTCAACGCCTGCTCGGGCGGGTTGCATGGTGTCATACGGGAAAATTCTTATATGCCACCGGCCAATCTGGCACTCTAGGCAAATTTTTCTTTCTGATTCGGCATCCATCGAGTACAATAAGTGCGAAGCGTTTGTCGGCAAAAAGGAGCCTTCAGACGGCTCGGGTCCATGCTCGCTTGGCGCGAGCATCGAGAGAAGAGCGAGGAGACGAATATGAGCACCATCAAGACGACGCTGGCGGCTGCTGCGCTGCTATCCGTGGCCGGCTTGAGCCTAGCCCAAGATTCCCAGTTTCTGTACACAAATCAGAACGATCCCGGCATCGATGGCTTCCTCGGTGGAGTCGAGAGCCGGATCATCGACCACACGAATCCCGGAGCATTTCTTGCCGGGATCGTCCAGGTCGGCGGCAGCTTCTACTTCAATGACGGTGCGGCCAACTTCGATCCCATGCTGACCAGCGGTCTGTTCCGCTTGGACGGCGCGTTCGGCACGCCCTCGATCACCCCGGTGGCAACGGGCATGCCGATCGAGAACCCCATCGGCTTGCAATGGGATGCCGGCCGGGGCAACTTCATCACGGTCAACAACCCCTTCTCTCCGATCGCGGGCAGTGTTGATGGCATCCTGGGTATTACCCCCGGTGGCACGGTTACCACGATCTTCGAGCAGGACCTGACCATCCCGCGGCCACGCTATCAGGGCGCGTCGCGCCTTGCTGCCGATCCCACGAGTGATGGCTATCTCGTGACGAGCCCCAACGGCAGTGGTGCGGTGGTCGGCCCGGGCGAACTCGGGACGGCGGCGGCGCTGTTCCGGATCAACATCGACGGCTCTCTCTCGGGTTCGCAGGAACTCGTGGTCGATCTCGGCGACACTGCGGTTACCGGATTGGCCGATCCGCTGCTCGATACCGCCGGCATCGTCGTCAACCCGACGAACGGGTTGGTGTACCTGACCGATCGAAACCAGGGCGCCATCTACGAGATGACCCTCGACGGCACGGGTGCGTTCGACTCGATCCGTGTGCTCATCGACGGCCTGACCGAGCCAGAGGAAATCCAGTACGACCCGTTCAACGACCGCCTCGTGTTCGACGAGAATTTCGGCAGCGGTCTCGGCCGGATCAGCCAGGTCGAACTCGACGGCTCGGGCCTGAAGGTGTTGGTCGATGGGGTTGATACCCGCGGCATCGTCGTGGTGCCCGCGCCGGCTTCGCTTTCGCTGCTGGCCCTCGGCGGCTTGGCCGCAGTCCGGCGCCGCCGCTAAGCGTCGGCTTCGCCGCAACACCCGCTGGGTGTGGCGCGTACAACCAAGTGCTGAAACGATGGCCGGTGAGCATTGCTCAGCGGCCATCGGTGTTTGTTCGGAGCGAGAACGTTCGATCGAGGGAGATGGCGATGACTGGATGCAAGGTTGTTGTGGCGGGCCTGTTGGGCCTCGGCGTTGTCGGGTCCTCGGCCTTGGGCGAGGAAACCGGCTTCGACGGATTCGCGTCGGGTTTTCTCGGACGATCGTTCACTGATGGCGGGATCACGTTCTCGGAAAACCTGTGGTTTCCCGGCGGGGCGCAGGTGCAGTTTGCTGCGACCGATGGCACCGGCTCGATCAGTTCCTTTCCCGAGTTCACACCGGTGAACGTAATGACGACCGGTTCATGGTCGAGCGGTCCGGTGCTGGGCTTCACGCGTACGCACCAGTGGATCGCGACGATCGGCGAGACGGCTTCGGCAGCGCGCGTAGATGTCTTCTGGCTCGGCCGGTCGAATTGGGAGGGCACCGAGGTGTGCCTCGAAGGGCTCGTTGGCGATGACGTGGTGGTGAGCGACTGTTTCATCCATCCCGGTGCTCTGCCGATGGACATCCAGCACACGCGGATGGAGGTCGGCGGCGTTGAGTTCGAGCGAATTCGCTTCATCTGCCGGGGCGGAACCGTGCCCGGCGAACTCGACGGCATCCTGGCAGTGTTCGACAATGTGGCGATCGCGCTAGGCGACCCGTGTCGCGTGGACATCGACCAGGACGGACAGCTCACCATCTTCGACTTTCTGGCGTATCAGAACCTGTTCGACGCGGGTGATGCGCGGGCCGACTTTGATGGCGATGGCGAGCTGACCATCTTCGACTTCCTGCTGTTCCAGAACGAGTTTGCTGCGGGCTGTCCCTAGACCGAGCACGGGGGCGATGTGCTGGCCCGGGCCGTCGGGGCCGCCCTGTCGGCGTAGACTGGCCCATGATCCACCCGGCCCCGACCACCCGAATCGCTCCCGGCTTGGCCCGAGGCATACTCCACGAAGCCGTGCCCGCCACGGCCACAAAGCCCGCTCATGTTCGCCTGGGCTTTGCCAACACCAGCTACGTGCTGTACCTGTTGCCGACGGCGCCGGTGAAGGCGGAGCCGGGCGACAAGGTCTTCGGCACCATCTCGGCTCGGGCCCGGCGTGTGGACAAGGTGCCCAGCGGCGGGAAGTTCGTCGAACCGGTGGTGGGCCGACCGCGTCGGGTGCAGGGCCGCGTCGTTGCGAAGGCGGGAGACAAGATCGTGATCGACGCAGGAGTACCGATCCATTGCTCGCTGACCGACGCCCGCCAGCACGCGGGGGACTTTCCGATGGGAGACATGGTGAGCTTCGACGTGCTCGACGGCGCGAGCTTCACGCCCAAGGACGACGGCTGATCCGATCTCTTCGCCATGGCCAAGGCCCACAAGAACGAGTCCAACGTCCAGCAGGCAGCCGTCCCCGCGATGGCGGCACCTCCTGTCGAGCGAGATAACCCGCTGACCCGATCATGGGCCGGGATGGCCGGCATCGGCTTTCTGGCCTTGACGATGCTCGTCTGCCTGCTTGGCCTGTTCTGGACGCTCGCGCTCGCCTCGACTTCCTACCCGGGCGTGAGCGCGGGTGCGGACGGTGAGGTGACCATCCGGCGTTACAACGCCGGCAGCGCCGAATATGGGCGGCTACCACCGTGGTGGGCGGTGAGCGACGAGAGCGCACTGAAACTCAACGCGCTGGTGCCGGTTGAGACCGTCGAGGACATCGCCGCTGAGGTCGGCATGACCTATCGAGAAGTCCGGCAGTCGACCGATGGCGAGGCCGCCCGTTCCATGCGGGAGCACTGGCCCTACGAGGGCAACCGGTTCGCGATGATCCTCGGTACCGATGTGCTGGGGCGGAGCCTGCTCTATCGCGTGATGACCGGCGGAGGCATTTCGCTCGGCATCGGGCTGAGCGCGGCAATCATCAGCGTGCTCATTGGGACGCTCTACGGCGCCATCGCCGGATATGCGGGAGGCAAGACCGACGCGGCAATGATGCGCATTGTCGATGTGCTGTTCGGGCTTCCGTACATCCTCCTGGTCGTGCTTCTGGCGGTTGCCAGCGATGCTGCAATCGATGAATACGTGACGCGGCAGAAGGCCCGGACATCGTGGACGAAACAGCAGGAGTTGGTGCTGTCCAGCGATGCCTCCGGCGTGAAGGCAACTGAGACGCAGATATCGGTTTGGCGAGCAGAGCCGTATGAAGGAGGGCAGTCACCGCTCTCGGCACTCGTTGTAGACCTCGGGCTGACCGACGTGGTGACCGAGCTCGAAGCCGCGAACGAGGCGGCGCGAGCCGAGGCCGCGACGGACGAGGAAGCCGAGTTGATCGTGCTGGCCAACGCCGAGGTGCTCGACGCGATGGCCTACCGAGTGCGTCCGCCTCGGGACTTGTCCGACTCCACACGCTTGGTGCTCGACCTCGTCGTGCTGCTCGTCGCCATCGGCGGCGTGAGCTGGCTCACCATGGCTCGGGTGATCCGCGGCCAAGTACTGAGTTTGAAGAACCTGCCGTTTATTGAGGCGGCACGGAGCGCGGGCGCTCCTACCCGGCGCATCTTCGTTGTCCACCTGCTGCCGAACCTGCTCGGACCAATCATCGTGTATGCGACGCTCACCGTCCCGCTGGCGATTCTTCAGGAGTCGTTCTTGAGTTTCTTGGGCATCGGTGTGAAGCCGCCGCTGCCCAGTTGGGGTAACCTTGCCGCCGACGGGCTGAACGAGTTGAACCCCTACGAGAGCTTGTGGTGGCTCATCCTGTTCCCCTGCCTGCTGCTTGGCGCCACACTGCTCGCGCTGAACTTCGTGGGCGAGGGGTTGCGCGAGGCGTTCGATCCGAAGCGAGGACGGCGGTAGCCCCGCGCTATATCGTCGCCAGCATCAAGATGATGATGCCTAGGAATGGCAGCAGATGCGTCACCCATGCGATGATCGCCCATCGCCGCTGCGTGGCTGGCTCGAATCGCAGGAAGCGACGGCGGCGCCAGATCAGAGCGGCCGCCACCGACCCGCTGCAGAGCCCCACGAGTGTGAGCAGGTGCAATATCGGCGGCGGCCGACCCCCGGCCAGTTCGGCTACGACGAGGAGCGATCCGAGCGCCAGCGCCGCCATGCCGCTGAATAGGAACGGCGAGAGGGCGGCGATGTACCAGCCGATGCGTACGCCGTCGATTCCGACCGTGAGCTTCAGGCCATGGTGGCACTCCGGGCACGTCGGCACTATCAGGTTTCGGAGGTTGTACCCGCAGAGCGGGCATGGCGCATCGTGGTCGCGCAGGAAGTTGAGGAGGTGGTCCGTGTCTGAACCCATGCGAGTAACTACATCCTCGCTGGCTACAAGGTTCGATCGTCTCACGGCGGCCCTTGTTGGTGAACTGCCCGTGCCTCAGTCAGCTTCCGCGCCCACTTCATCGGCACCATCAACATACTCACCGGGCCCGCCAGCAGCCAGAGGGAGAGCCCCAGTATTGAGATGGCCATGGTTGGTAGGAACGCCCTGAGGAACTCGATGCTGTCGGCGTACCCCTCCCAGATATAGGCAACGAACCGGACCATGGGTATGAGCGACAGCATCACAAGCCCGACGGACATCAATCGCATGAGCACAAACGCGACGAGCCTCGCTACGAGCACCCGCTCGATCGGCGGCACCCCGAACTCCGGCAGGGCCGGGTTGAGCTCGTAGCCGCACTCGGTGCATCGGCCCCGGTCGAGGCTGGTGAGCTCGAACTTGCACATCGGGCACGAAACCGACCCATGGCGGGAACGCACGAGCATCGTCGCAAGAACACCGCCAAAGAGCGCCATGCCGACGCCGGCAAGCAACATGTAGAACGCCAGAGCCAGACGCGGCCAGTAGTACTCGAGCCACCACAGGTCGCCGTCCATGATGCCCTCGACGAGCCACCAGCCAACGGGCAGCACGCTCGAAAGTGTCAGGAAGATGCCGAGCAACCGCGCAATGGCGGTGAACAGAACGCGCAACCGAACCAATTCAGAGGTACGGATCTGGACCGCCCGCAGGCGAGCCGGCAACTCGGGGTCGTTCCTGGAATCGGCCGGCTGGACAGACGGGCTGCTCTCGGCGGTTTCGGCCATGCCGGATCATATTGGTGATCACCAGCGGGGCACAAAGTGCCGGGATACGTCTGGTTCTATGCGACACCGGGCGAGGCCAGCGGTGTTAGACCGCCGCCAGTTCCAGCCCCATCGCCTTCGCCATCGCCTGGCCCATTTCGGCGGGGCTCTTGGAGACCGTGACGCCGGCGTCCTCGAGCGCCCTGATCTTGGCGCTGGCCGTGCCCTCGCCGCCGCTGATGATCGCACCGGCGTGGCCCATGCGCTTGCCGGGGGGGGCGGTCTGGCCGGCGATGAAGCCGGCGACGGGCTTGGTCACGTGTTCGCGGATGTAGCGGGCGGCGTCCTCCTCATCGCTGCCGCCGATCTCGCCGATCATCAGGATGCCGTGCGTATCGGGATCGTTCTCGAACAAGCGCAGGCAGTCGACATGGCTCAGCCCACGCACGGGATCGCCGCCGATACCGATGCAGGTGCTCTGGGCGATGCCGAGTTGCGAGCACTGCCAGACGGCCTCGTACGTCAGCGTACCAGAACGGCTGACGATGCCAACCGCCTTGCCGGTCGTGCAGGCCGGTTCGCTGATGTGCGTGTTGATATAGCCGGGCATGATGCCGATCTTGCACCCGGCATTGGTGTAGGGGTCGTTCGCCCTCGTTCCCTGGCCGGTCTTCGGGCCGGGAGTAATGATGCCCGGGCAGTTGGGTCCGATGAGCGTGAACAGATCTTGGCACGGCTGCACGTCGGCGCCTCGGGCAGCGAAGTTCATCGCGTCGAGCGCCGCACGCACGCGGACCATGTCGTGTACGGGCACGCCCTCGGTGATGCAGCAGATGAGCCGCAACCCCGCGTCGGCGGCTTCCATGATGGCATCGCCCGCGAATGGCGGGGGCACGAAGATCATGGTCGCGGTCGCGCCGGTTGCATCGGTCGCCTGCTTGACGGTATCGAAGATGGGCAGCCCGTTGTCGTCCTTCGTGCCGCCCTTGCCGGGGGTCACGCCGCCGACGAGCTGGGTGCCGTAGTGCAGGCAGCCCTTGGTGTGGACGGCCCCGAAGCTGCCGGTGATGCCCTGGCAGATGACCTTGGTTTCAGCGTTAACGAGAACGGCCATGGGGCACCTCCGGTGGGGGTTGGCGTGGGGGTTCGGGACGTGCAAGGCAGCGTAGGCCCGGCTTCGGCCAATAGGGGGGCGAACCCCTCCTCTCATAGGCCGTACCACAGCGCGACTTGGCCCGGAATCCGGGCCACCAGGAACATGCCTGAAGACACTCGTGGGCTTCGAGCCACTGGGGGCTATCCGTGCGCGTGCTGTTCGTGCTGCCGGCGTTGACCGAGGCGAAGGGGCCGTTCTTTCGGCCTATCAAGTACGCCCTGTTTCCACCGCTGGGCATGGCTCAGCTCGCGGGGTTCCTTGACACTGGAGACGAGGTCCGCATCATCGACGAGCACGTCATGCCCGACGTGCTCGATGGGTACGAGGATGAGGGGGCCGGGCTCAACAAGGCTTGGCGCGGCACGCTGGCCGACACGCCCGACATGGTGGTGATCCAGGCGTACATCACCAACGCCCACCGAGCCTACGCCATCGCGCGATACTACAGGGCTCTGGGTGTGCGTGTGTGCCTGGGTGGCTTGCATGTCACGAGCTTGCCCGAAGAAGCGGACGGTTTGTGCGATCACCTGTTCCTAGGCGTGGGTGACGCGATGTGGCCCGCCTTCCTCGAAGACTTGCGCAATGGCGAGCCCAAACCGCTGTACGACTCGAAGGACTACCCACGCACGCTCGAACGCTTGCCGCCATTGCGGCGAGACCTCATCGACCGGCGGTTGTACCTCGTACCGAATTCCATCGTTGTGAGCAGGGGCTGCCCACATCGCTGCGCGTTCTGTTACAACAGCGGCTTCTACAACGGCGGCCGTAGGTTCTACACCCAAGCCGTTGAGGATGCGCTGGCCGAGATCGAACGATTGCCCGGCAAGCATCTGTACTTCCTCGACGACCACCTGCTCGGCGATCCACACTTCGCCCGCGCGCTTTTCGAGGGTATGAGGGGCATGGGCCGCGTCTTCCAGGGGGCGGCGACGCTTGACTCCATCCTTCGGGGTGATCTGGTGGAGCGTGCCGTCGATGCCGGTTTGCGCAGCATCTTCATCGGTTTCGAGAGCGTCAACGAGGCAAGCCTGGTCCAGAGCAGGAAAACCCAGAATCTCAAGAGCAACGCCGACGCCGCCATCAAGCGGCTCGATTCTCTGGGCGCAATGATCAACGGATCGTTCGTTTTCGGCCTCGATGGTGACGGGCCCGACGTGTTCGATCGTACCGTGCAGTGGGCGGTCGATCGCGGCATTACCACGGCCACCTTCCACGTTGCCACGCCGTACCCCGGCACGGCATACTGGGACGAGATCGCGGGTCAGGGCCGCATCCTGCACCGAGACTGGCGCTTGTACGACACGCGGCACGCGGTCTTCCAGCCCAAGAACATGACGCCGCAAGAGTTGGAAGATGGCTACTGGCGGTCATACGAGATGTTCTATAGCTGGACGAACATCGCCAGGGCGTCGCTAAACCACGAGCGGGCGCTGTCGCGGTGGAAGCACTTCGGCTACAGCGCCGCATGGCGCAAGCTGGGGCCGGTGTGGGACGTGGCGATCCGCGCCAAGCGGCTGGGCGTGACGCGGCCGATGATCGAGACAGGGCTGGGCGTGCTGGGGCGGCGCGCGAAGCCCGAGTTGCCCAGTCGCCAAGGCGAGGCAGTCTCCCTCCCAGTGCTCGAGGGCTAGCGTTGGCAGTCCTCAACACTGGAGACACACATGCATCGAGTCGCCGGCGTCTATTTGATCGCGCTTACGTGCTTCCTGATGGTTGGAGGGTGCACGCGTACCCTTGACGCCTATGTGGGGCCGATTCCCGGAGCCGTCCCGCCGCCGGACTTCGCGATCGACCAACTCGAGCCCGTGCTTATGAGCCCCGGCTTCCAGTGGACGGGTGTTGCCGCCACCGACGACGCCCGCGTGTTCGTGAGTTACCCGAACTGGGAGGGCCCGTATCGCTGGGCTCTGGCCGAGATCGTCGACGGCGTGCAGAGGCCCTACCCCGACGGCCAGTGGAACCGCTGGCCGCCGGCCGCGACCGATCTTGAGACCGACGCTGCCTACCGCTTCGTGTGCGTGCAGAGCGTGTACGCAGACGCGAAGAACCGCCTCTGGGTGCTCGACCCGGCGAGCCCCAACTTCGCCGGCGTGGTGCCGGGGGCGGCAAAGCTGGTCGAGATCGATCTGGCCACCGACCGAGTCGTGCGCGTCATCCGCTTCGATGAGTCGATCGCACCCGAGAAGAGCTATCTGAACGACGTGCGCATCGACGTGGAGCGCGACGTCGCGTTCATTACCGACTCAGGTCTTGGAGCGATCGTCGTGGTCGACCTGCGTACAAACGAGACCCGCCGCGTGCTGGCGAACCACAAGAGCACGAAGGCCGAGGCGCGGATCGTGCCGAAGATAGGCGGTCGGGCCCTGCGCGCGGGCCAGACGCCCGATGGTCCGGTACCGCAGATCCACGCCGACGGCATCGCCTACAACCCGGCGAACGACTACGTGTACTACCAGGCGCTCACCGCACGCACGCTCTACCGAGTGCCCGCGAGCGTGCTGGCCGACTTCAATGGGCGCGAGTACACCATCGCGATGGCGGTCGAAGAGGTTGGCCCGAGCGTGATGACCGACGGCATGGCCGCTGATGCCGCTGGCAACCTTTACTTCACCGCGCTCGAGTATGACGCCATCCGGTACCGCACGCCCGATGGCCGCTACCACGTACTCGTGCAGGGTGACCAACTCGCGTGGCCCGACAGTCTGGCGATCACGCCCGATCACATCTATGCCACAACGAGCCGGATCCACCAGACGAAGAAGTTCAGCTTCGATGGGCTGATGCCGAGCGAGCCGTATGGGTTGTGGCGGGGG